>UEXL01000090.1_pt1 | contig 52326 bp, 76 predicted proteins | sample 1796671 | NCBI WGS metagenome assembly UEXL01 (sample SAMEA4772471, study PRJEB27181) | metagenome | reverse complement strand
AACATAAACAGAACGTACTTGCCTGTCGCTCTATCTTCGGCGTCTGCTTGGGTGTTTAACCTGCCCAGAGCCTCTCTGACAGAGACAGGGTGCTGGAGCGGCTTCGGCAGATGATCGACACCGCAGAGCCAACAGACAGCAATAGGCTGAGAGCTATCGAGTTGCTAGGCAGATCAGCAGGGGTGTTCGTGGATCGGGTAGAGACAGCAGATACCAGCGTCAGGGATTCCGATGCGGTCAGTGCTGAGATTGAGCGTAGGCTGGGTGACTTGCTGTCAGGCAGTCAGGAGCAGGAGCAGGATTCTGGTGAGGTCAGCCCCGATGGAAATCTGCACTAATGGCAGTGCCTATGCCAAAACCGGCCTCGCATGATAGTACCCACCCCCCCTGTGGCCGTGACGTACCTGTATTTACTGTATATAGAGAAACACTCAAACAATTCTGAAAAATTGAAGCACTACTATTTTTTTCGCTTTTTGCGCCCACTAATCCCGAAAATTTGCTAATCTTTTTTTCGGGTTTTTTTCGCCCAAAAATTTTTTGCAAAAAATTGACGTTTAGGGTTGCCTTTTTTTGTCAAGAGCGTAGTATCTGTAAAATCTAGAGATTCCTATGTATACAGGAATATTCCTGTTCGGGGCATATGCCCCTGCATATGTTTCGGTTATCTGAGCATGTCACCTTTAGTTTTATTTTTTACTAGTACGGAGACATGTTACGAGCGGTAATATTCCTACAGGCATATTCCTAGGTGTTATTCGGTCTGGGTAGATTCCTGTTGCACCCCCTGCGCCTGAAGTAAAAGTGCGCCAAAAACAGGTTATTAACATGAATTGCTGGCATTGCAAGTCTGAATTGATTTGGGGCGGCGATCACGACTTGGAAGATGAGTCTGACGCATTCTCTATGGTAACCAATCTTTCCTGCTCTAGTTGCGGGTGTTATGTAGAGGTTTATATGCCTAAAGAAGACGGGGAAGAATAAGCTTGTCTCTTATCGATAAGATAGACCCCGATCTTTTAAAACAGATACCGAATTTACCTGTTGAGGATCAGAAGCAGATTCTGTCCTTAATGGAAGAGCTTGAAGAGTCCGAGGCCAAAGATAAAGCCAGAGACACCTTTATGGGTTTCACTAACAGAGTTTGGCCTGCCTTCATCGAAGGTCGGCATCACAAGATTATGGCTAGAGCGTTTGAACGTGTAGCCAATGGTGAGTTGAAGCGGTTAATCATTAACATGCCTCCTCGTCATACAAAATCAGAATTTGCTTCTTACTTACTGCCCTCATGGTTTTTGGGTCGGTTCCCTGAGAAGAAAGTTATCCAAACAGCACACACTGCTGAGTTGTCGGTAGGCTTTGGCCGTAAGGTTCGTAACCTTGTCGATAGCGATGATTACAAGTCCATATTTCCTCAATCTACGTTACGCTCTGATTCCAAGGCCGCAGGTCGGTGGAGTACAGGTAGTGGGGGCGAGTATTTTGCGATTGGTGTTGGCGGTGCAGTTACAGGTAAAGGTGCTGACCTTTTAATCATTGATGACCCCCATTCCGAGCAAGAAGGCCAGAGCGGTGATCCCTCAGTCTTTGATAAGACTTATGAGTGGTACACATCAGGGCCAAGACAGCGTTTACAGCCGGGCGGTGCGATCATTATTGTAATGACCCGCTGGCACAAAAGAGACCTGACAGGCCAGATTATTAAGTCCTCTACTCAGCGTGTAGGTTCAGATGAATGGGAGGTGATTGAGTTTCCGGCGATCATGCCGTCAGAAAAGCCGTTATGGCCTGAGTTTTGGCCTATGTCTGAATTGGTGGCGCTAAGGGAGGAACTGCCCTCATCTAAGTGGAACGCCCAGTATCAGCAAAATCCGACCTCTGAAGAGGGGGCGCTAATCAAGCGCAACTGGTGGCGCATATGGGAGCATCAACACCCGCCTCCGTGTGAGTTTATTATCCAGTCATGGGACACAGCGTTCCTAAAGACGCAGAGATCAGATTACTCTGCCTGCACAACATGGGGAGTGTTTTACGCCCCAGATGATGAAGGCATGACTGTAGCGAATATTATTCTACTAGACGCACTAAAAGAGCGACTAGAGTTTCCTGAGCTTAAAAAGGCCGCTCAGGAGCTTTACACGGACTGGCAACCCGATGCATGTATTATCGAAGCAAAGGCCGCAGGAACGCCTTTAATCTTTGAATTAAGGGCTATGGGCATCCCAGTATCGGATTACACCCCGTCCCGTGGTAACGACAAGATATCGAGAGTGAATGCAGTATCTGATTTATTCGCCTCTGGCATAGTGTGGCGACCTGAGAGAAGGTTTGCAGAAGAGGTTGTTGAGGAGTTCGCGGCATTTCCTGCGGGAGAGCATGATGACCTTGTTGACTCATCAACTCAGGCGCTGTTGAGGTTTAGGCAGGGCGGGTTCTTAAAGTTAAGCTCTGACGAAGAAGAAGAGCCTTTACGCAACAGAACAGCGGCCTACTACTAATGGAAGGCATAGAAGTAAAGGGTTGGCTGATTAATAGACTTGTTAGACCCATCTTTAGGAGGTTCTCTAAGGTTGGGGATCATGTGTATTTTGACAATAAAGACTTCCCTGTTACTGAAGAGATTGAGTTTCATTTCCCTATAATACTCGCGGAGTTGCGAAGGGTTATGTTGAGGTCTAAGGAGCTTACCCCGTTTCAGGATATAAGCCCAGACCAGATATACATATCAAATGATGACAAGTGGAAGATGTTTTTCCTCAAAGCTGGCACTGTAAGGTTCGATAGAAACTGTCAAGAATGCCCTAACACGATGGCATTTCTAGATAAGCATAGAAATATAGTCTCTGCTTATTTTTCTATTTTAGGGCCAAACAAGATGCTTATGCCGCATGAAGGGCCGTGGTGTGGGATAATAAGGATTCATTTAGGATTAATCATCCCAAAGCAAGGGAATGGCTGTACACTGGTAGTTGATGGCAAGCCCTACAAGTGGGAAGAGGGTAAGTGCGTGGTGTTTGATGACACTTACGAGCATATTGCAGTAAACGAAACAAATCATGAGAGAGTTGTTCTTTTTCTGGACTACATGAGACCTTTGCCGTTTTGGTTGTCTTGGGCTAACTGGTTAATGATAAGAACAGCTAGATACTTAAAATATTTCAAAGTTCCAATCGCTCGACACAAAGAGTGGGAGCGCACCTTCTATAAAGAGGCTGAATGATGAAAGGCATGAAAAAGCACGGCATGATGTACGGCGGCAAGGTCAAAAAGATGGCTGGCGGCGGTAAGATGAAGATGGTTAAGAACAATAAAGGTGAGATGGTTCCTGATTTTGCGGCTGATGGCATAGGTCGAATGATGGGTGGCGGCAAGACTGTTCTGGCGCAAGATGGCATGAACAAGATCAGCGGCTATGCAAAAGGCAAGAAGGTTATGCACTACCGTGATGGCGGTGTAACCATGTCGGCTCGCGGTTGCGGTGCGGCCAGAAAGCAAAAGTTCGGCAAAAACGGCTAGGAACTTCTTATGGCAATGGAAAAACCTCTTGTTACTCCAGATCAGCTAACGCCTGAAGAGATGTCTGGCGCTATGGAGATAGAGATCGTTAACCCAGAGTCGGTTTCAATAGAGACTGAAGATGGCGGTCTAATGTTCGACTTTGACCCAGAATCTGAAATGTCTGGCGAAGTCGCATTCGATGCAAACCTAGCTGAGTATCTTGAAGAGCAGGACTTGGCAATGCTTGCCAGTGAGCTTGTAGGTCTGTTCAGGTCAGATAAAGAAAGCCGATCAGACTGGGAAAGGGTCTACATTGAAGGCTTAGACCTCTTAGGCTTGAAGCATGAGGATAGAACAACCCCTTGGGATGGCGCTTGTGGTGTATTCCACCCCCTGCTCACAGAGTCTGTTATTAAGTTTCAGTCTCAGTCGATTCAGGAACTGTTCCCAGCCAGTGGCCCAGTAAAGACCACTGTTGTTGGCGTTATTGATGAGATGAAAGAGAAGCAAGCTCATCGAGTACAAGATTATTTAAACTACCTTGTCACTGAAAAGATGACAGAGTATCGCTCTGAGACAGAAAAACTACTGTTCTCACTGCCTCTAGCGGGTTCCGCATTCAGAAAAGTGTACTTTGATCCCACTATGGGCCGTCCTTGCAGTATGTTTGTACCTGCTGAGGACTTTGTTGTTAGCTATGGTGCTTCTGACCTCACTACCTGCGAAAGAGCCACCCACATAATGAAGAAAACCAGCAACGAAGTACGCAAGTTGCAGGTCTCTGGGTTCTATGCAGACGTAGATTTAGGTCGAGCAAGCGACAACACCGACGAAATAGAGCATAAATATCAAGAACTTACGGGTAATTCATCAACTTACGACAACGATTCTCGTCATACGATACTTGAAATGCAGGTTGACCTCGACCTTATTGGTTTTGAGGACATGCAGGACGGAGAAATCACTGGAATACAGCTTCCATACGTTGTCAGCATTGATCTAAGCTCACGACAGGTGTTGTCTATCCGTAGAAACTACTACGAAGATGACGCTCAGAAGATGAAGCGAGAGCATTTCGTGCATTATCAGTATATGCCCGGCCTCGGCTTCTATGGATTCGGTCTGATTCACATGATTGGCGGCTTGGCTAAGTCTGCAACTTCACTTTTGAGACAGCTTGTAGACGCTGGAACGCTTTCAAATCTTCCCGGCGGCTTAAAATCTAGAGGGTTAAGAATAAAGGGTGACGATACCCCCATCATGCCCGGCGAGTTCCGAGATGTGGACGTTCCGGGCGGTTCTATCCGTGAAAATATTAGCTTTTTGCCTTATAAAGAGCCAAGTAATGTTCTTTATCAGCTTATGGGCGATATTGTAGAGGAAGGCAGGCGATTTGCCTCAGCCGCAGACGTAAAAGCGGCTGATATGAACTCAGAAGCCCCTGTTGGAACGACTCTAGCCATACTAGAGCGATCCATGAAGGTGATGAGTGCTGTTCAGGCAAGGCTACACGCCTCAATGCGTAAAGAATTGCGTATTTTATCCAAAATTGTTTATGACTTTGGCCCTACAGAATATCCATATCAGACTGAAGAGAACAAGGTCATATCTGAGGACTTTGATGGCCGAATAGATGTTATTGCGGTAAGCGATCCCAACTCTGGCACTATGGCACAGCGAATCATGCAGTATCAGGCGGCATTGCAGTTATCTCAGCAGAACCCTGATATGTACGATCTGCCTTTATTGCACCGTCAGATGCTAGATGTCCTTAACATCCGTGACGCAGATAAGATCGTTCCTCTTGATGAAGACATTAAGCCGACTAACCCAGTCAGTGAGAACATGAACATCATCAACAACAAGCCAGTCAAGGCGTTTGTGTATCAGGATCATGAGGCACACATTCAGGCTCACATGGCCTTTATGGAAGACCCCAAGATTATGGAAATCGCTGGGAAAAGTCCTATGGCAAAAGCTATGGCGGCGGCTATGGCGGCACACGTTCAAGAGCATTTGGCGTTTGCTTATCGTCAACAGGTTGAGGATGAGCTTGGTGTTGAGTTGCCAGCAAACAACGAAGACCTACCTGAGAGCGTTGAACTTAAACTTTCAAGACTTGTTGCCCCTGCGGCAGAACAGCTTAAAGGCAAGAATCAGCAAGAGGCTCAACAGAAGAAAGCGCAAGAGCAGGCTAAAGACCCAGTTGTCCAGATGGCACAGCGTGAGCTTCAAATTAAAGAGCAGTCTGCTATGGCTAAGGCTCAGATTGATCAGGCCAAGATGCAACTTGAAATCGCTAAGGCTAGAAGCAAGGCTGATTACGATATGCAGAAGCTTGATCAAGAGGCTGAGATCGCTAAAGCCGAGCTTGCTGTCAAGATTGCTGAGGATAGAGCTAGAGAGGAGATGGATTCTCGCAAGCAGTCAACTAAAGAGCAGATTCAGGGTATCGAGATTGGCAAGATTTAGCGGAGAGCCTATTCAATGTCAAGAGCGCAGAATAATTCTTGGGAGTATCTTAGAGAGAAGATACGCGCCCAAATGAATGATATGAGCGACCATGTTAGTGGTGGCGCATGTAAAGAATTTTCCGACTACCAAAAGTGTTGCGGAATTATCGAGGGTTTAGCCCTTGCAGAGAGAGAACTTCTAGACTTGCAGGCCAAGCTAGAAAGCGACTAATTCGTTACATTCAGTAACGCACAACGACTCTGGACGTTTTTTTTTCCAGTGCAGAAGGTCAGACTGATGACAGATTTGTCTAAATCATCAAAAAAAGACGAGAAAGAAACTTCTCGCAAGGCTAATCAGTTGCCTAAGCCGCAGGGCTATAAAATATTGATTGCTTTACCTGAGCCAGATGAAAAGACGGAAGGCGGAATTATTAAATCCGCTAAGTCGTTGCAAGACGAAGAGGTTGGTTCGATTGTAGGAATGGTGCTTAAACTTGGCCCAGACACTTACAGCGATCCTCAACGATTCCCGTCTGGCGCTTTTTGCAAAGAGGGGGATTGGGTTTTAATGCGATCTTACTCAGGCACTAGATTCAAAGTGCAAGGCAAAGAGTTCCGGTTAATCAACGATGACAGTGTTGAAGCTGTAGTCGAAGACCCAAGAGGCATAGTTAAGGTATGAGTGAATCTAATGAAGCAGTAGACGTTGAAAGCAGTGCCGAAGATAAATTCTTTGGTGTTAAAACTACAATAGTTAAGAGCAGTGCCAAGAAGACTGAAGACGAGTCTTCTGACATTGAGATCGAGACTGTAGATGATCGTCCCGTTGAAGACAGACGAGCGCCCAAAGCGGAAGCCTCTGAAAATGATGGGGATGATGATGAACTATCTGGATATAGCGAAAAGGTTCAGAAAAGAATCAACAAGCTTCGCTATGAGCAGAATGAGGAACGCCGACAGCGAGAAGCGGCTGAAAGGATGCGTGAAGAGGCAGTTCGTGTAGCTCAAACTCTTAGTAACAAGAACAAAGAGTACGAGAGCATTATTACGCGAGGGGAAGCCGCACTTGTTCAACAGATAAAAGGGTAAGGCAGAACTATCTTTAGAGCAGGCCAAGAATAGCTATAGAAAGGCGTATGACGAGGGAGACACTGACAACGTCATTGAATCTCAAGAAGCCTTAAATAGAGCGCAGGCCGAGATGGCAGAAGCGGTTAAGTATGAGCAGAACCTTGCGGCTCAAGCTCAACGACAGCAGTTTCAGCCTCAAGCTCAAGAGCAGTTTCAGCAACAACCCCAGCAACAACCACAGCAGGCTCCGCTTCCTGTAGACCCAGAAGCAAAGGAGTGGGCTGAAAAGAACGATTGGTTTATGTCTCCAAACAACAAGCGAATGACTGCAACAGCTTATGGTTTGCACGAAGAAGCTATTGTTGATAATAAGATTAAACCTAATACGTCTGAGTATTTTGAGTTTATTGACTCAGGAATGCGTGAGGCGTATCCCACATTTGATTGGCAGGATAAAAGCGATTCTGATGGACGTACCGCGACTTCGACTGCTAATCAACGCTCCACGGTAGTGGCATCAGCAAGCAGGAATAATGGTGCAAAACCGCGCAAAGTGAAGCTAACGTCCACTCAAATCTCTCTCGCCAAGAGAATTGGGCTTACCCCAGAACAGTATGCCAGACAACTCGCTAAGGAGAACCTGAAATGACTGAAGAGCGCAAACCCAGAGAAAAGTCTTCACGCAATGAAGAAGCTAGAGCTAACGATTCATGGATGCCAGCATCTATCCTTCCAGACCCAACCCCGCAAGACGGTTGGCTGTTTCGGTGGGTACGAACGTCCACGATGGGAGAGTCAGATAATACACACGTTTCTCGCATGTTTAGAGAAGGTTGGGAGCCTTGTAAGGCCGAAGATCACCCTGAGTTAATGCTTGAGTCTGATATCAACTCTAGATGGGCAGGCAACATTGAGGTTGGTGGACTGCTTTTATGTAAAGCGCCATCAGGCAAAATGGAATCGCGTACACAGCACTTCCAGAAAGTTGCCCAGAATCAAATGGATTCTGTAGACCAAAACTATTTGCGTGAAAATGATCCTAGAATGCCTCTGTTAAATCCAGAGCGCAGTTCTAAGACAACTTTTGGAAGGAGCTAAACCTTTTTGGTAAGGCTCCTAAACTAAGTAATTAACTATTTTTAGGAGGCCATCATGGCTACTACTGCAACTCCAACAGGTGCAGAACCAGTTGATACTCTTAGTGCGAGCGGCTCTTTTTCAGGAAAAGTTCGACACATTAGTATCGCAAGTAACTACGGAACCGCTATTTTTTATGGCGATTTCGTTAAGTTGGTTGCCGCTGGTACTGTAGAGAAAGCCGCCGTGACAACAGCAGTTGTTGCTGGCACTGTCGGCATTTTCATGGGATGCTCATTCACTGATCCTACTACAAACCAAATGACATTTAGCCAGCACTATCCAGCGTCTACTGTCGCTAGCGATATCATGGCGTATGTTTGTGATGATCCAAAACTGTTATTCCGTATGCAAGGTGACGAGGCTATCGCTCAAACTGGGCTTGGCAACAACATCTCTGCGGTTAGCACAGCGGGTTCAACCTCGATTGGTCGAAGCAAGAACGCTCTAGATGGCGGCTCTATCGCTACGACTAACTCGTTACCTCTTCGTGTCGTTGACTTCGTAGATGGCCCAACCAGCACTGTAGGCGATGCCTTCACTGACTGTATTGTGACCTATCTACCACTGAGTCACGCTTACGAAACCAAACTTGGCGTTTAAGGAGATTTAGGAAATGGCTATTTCACGCGCACAAATGCTCAAAGAGCTACTCCCCCCGGCCTTAATGCCTTATTTGGTCTTGAGTACGAGAAGTATGATGATGAACACACTCTTATCTATGAAACAGAGAGTTCTGATCGCTCGTTTGAGGAAGAAGTTAAGTTAAGCGGCTTTGCGGCGGCTCCAGTAAAGAACGAAGGTTCTTCAATCTCTTATGATTCAGCACAAGAGTCCTTTACTGCCCGTTACAACCACGAAACTATCGCTACTGGGTTTTCTATAACCGAGGAAGCTATGGAAGATAACTTGTATGACTCACTGTCTGCTCGTTACACCAAAGCTCTTGCTCGCGCTATGGCATACACCAAGCAAGTTAAAGCGGCGGCTCCCCCTGAACAACGGTTTCACTAATGCTTATCAGTCTGGTGACGGTGTAAACCTGTTCACTGCTGTTGGTGATGGTGTTACTGGCGGTGGCGGTCACCCAACTGTAGGTGGTGGCTTCAACAGCAACCGTCCTGCTACTGGTGCTGACTTAAACGAAACATCTCTGGAGAATGCGATCATTACGATTGCAGGATACACAGATGAGCGCGGCCTGCTTATTGCGGCTCGTCCTACTCGTTTGATTGTTCCGCCTAACCTGATGTTCGTTGCGGATCGCTTGCTGGAAACTACTCAGCGAGTTGGAACTGCTGATAACGACCTCAATGCTATTCGTAACATGGGTGCTGTACCTGAAGGCTACTCTGTCAATCACTACCTGACTGACACTAACGCTTTCTTCGTAATGACCGATATTCCAAACGGTCTGAAGCACTTTGAGCGTACTGCTCTAGAGACTAGCATGGACGGAGATTTCGACACAGGTAACGTGCGCTATAAAGCGCGTGAGCGTTACTCGTTCGGTGTATCCGATCCACTGGGCATCTACGGATCGCCCGGAGCGTAACAATGCTATTGACCTGTTAAGGTTTAATGGTATGGTTATAGGGGGGGAGGCTTTCTCCCCCCTTTTAATCCTGACTGCTTTATAGCAGACTCACCCACGACAGGAGAATGACATGGGTAATACTACATTTACTGGAGCAGTACGCTCCGAAAGCACATTCAAGACAGTAAGCAAAAACACCACCACAGGCGCTATTACCGAAGTAGTCACTGTAGGTGATGCCCCCGTTAGCCTTGCTGATGCAAACGTAACTCTCACCAACGCGACCCACAGCGGCAGGGTTATCCTTGTTCCAGATGGCGGTCAAGATAATACATACACATTGCCAGCACCTGTGGCAGGCTCTATGTTCCGTTTTGTTTATGCAGGCGGAGCGGCTGATGCAACTGATGCAATTATCGTTACTCCCCGCGAATGCTAACTTTTTCGTTGGCGGAGTAACATTCCTTGATACTGACAATGAAGTTAGTGCGGTTTTCTCTGATGGTAACTCAAACAGCAAGATACAGATCAATGTACCCGCTGGCTTTGATGTAACTATTATGGGTATAGACGCGACTAATTATCAGATATTTGGTAGCGTGACTGGCGCAACTGCTCCAGCGTTCGGTGATCAGTAAAATTAACATGAGGAGGCTGGCTCAGGTCAGCCATCCCACCAATTACAGTGAGGACGGTTAAATGGCTGATGCAGTTGCAACGCAGACGATCAGTGATGGCGCACAGTTTGCGACATTTAAGTTTACAAATGCTAGTGACGGTACTGGTGAAAGCGCGGTTAAGAAGATTGATGTCTCCGCTCTTGGCGTGAACCCTGTTACAAAGCAGTCGTGTAGTAGCGTATCGATCTATGGCATATGGTATAGCACTATAGGGATGAGTGTTAAGATCGACTTTGATGCTAGTACCAATGTTCTGGCTTGGAACCTTATCGCTGACTACTCAGACAATTTAGACTTCTCTGGCTTCTCAGGTATCCCAAACAATGCGGGTAGTGGAGTTACTGGGGATATCGACTTTACTACGGTAGGTCACTCAAGCGGTGACAGTTATACTATTGTAATGAAAGTTCTAAAGCACTATGGCTAGAAACTATAAGCTAGAGTACAAGAATTATCACTCAAAGCCTGAGCAGAAAAAGCGCAGGGCTAACCGCAATGCGGCCAGAGATATCATGGAAAAGAAAGGTCTCGTCAAAAAAGGTGATAAGAAAGATGTTGATCACAAGGATCGTAACACCAAGAACAACAAGCCTAGCAATCTTAGGGTAACTTCTAGAGCCAAGAATAGGTCTAGAAACGGCACTAAAAAGAAGTGAGATATTGATATGGATGATAAAACCAAAAATATACTGTCTGCTCTAAGTCCAGCATATGCCATTTCTCAGGGCAAAGGTTTCGGCGTTATGGGTCTTATCGGTAACGAAAGAAGCCGAAGAAAAATTAAAAAAGAAGAGGCAAAGCAAAAGCTCATTGATGAGGCCGCTAAAAAGCCGCAGATGATGCGTGAAGGCGGTATGGTTCGCGGTGCAGGAAAGGCAAGGCAGGGAGTTCGTCCCTGTAAGATGCGCTAATGCCAGCCAAGAAGCCAGCCAAGAAGAAGGCAAAGTCCAAGGTAAACGCGGCAGGCAACTATACAAAGCCTGAGATGCGTAAGCGACAGTTTAACCGCATCAAGGCTGGAACCAAGGGTGGAAAGGCTGGTCAGTGGAGCGCAAGGAAGGCTCAGATGCTAGCAAAAGCTTATAAAGACGCAGGTGGAGGTTACAAATGAAGGGCGTAAAGCACTACAAAAGAGACGGAACTGAGCATAAAGGCTCTACCCACAAGATGCCTGACGGAACCTTGCATAGTAATAAGTCTCACACTAAGACAAGCGTAAAGCTATTTCACTTTAAAGACTTGTCGGCTAAAGCCAAGGCAAGGGCGAAAGGCAAAAAGTAATGGCTATTTCACGCGCACAGGCTGGAAAGCAGACCAAAAGCGGTAGCGCAAAGAAAAAATCCCAGAAGTCTTTAGATAAGTGGACTAAAGAGAAGTGGGGGACAAAGTCAGGAAAGAACAGCACCCAAGGCAAAAAAGCTACGGGTGAAAGATATCTCCCCAAGAAGGCAAGGGAGGCTCTAACAGACAAAGAGTATGCGGCTACATCGAGAAAGAAGAGAGCCGATACGAAAAAAGGCAAACAGCACAGTAAGCAACCCAAGAAGATTGCTAAGAAAACCGCGAGGCACAGGTAATGGCTACGCCACGAAAAGGTAAGGCAAAGGTTAAGGTAACCTCTTCAGGGAAAAAGGTTAGCTATGGTCAGGCTGGCAAAGCAAAGGGCGGTGGTGCGAGGGTAAAGCCGGGAACATCCAAGGGAGACAGCTATTGCGCTAGGAGTCTGGGGATTAAAAAACGCCTTTCAAAGAAAAAGCAAAACGACCCTAACACTCCAAACAATCTATCCCGTAAGCGATGGAAATGCTCTGGGGCTAAATCCAGAAGGAAATAGACATGGCTACAAGCGGAACATATGCATTTGACTTAGACCTAGGAGACGCTATAGAAGAGGCGTTTGAGCTTGCTGGTCTTGAGTTAAGAAGCGGCTATGACTATCGAACCGCAAGGCGTAGCATCAACCTGATAATGCTTGAGTGGCAGAACCGAGGTTTAAACCTATGGACTGTAGACTTTGCTTCGGAGACGATGACCGCAGGCGACTCAACGTACCCATTATCCGCTGATAAGCTAGATATAGTTGAAGCGTTTGTGAGAACAAACAGCGGGAATACATCTAGCCAGTTCGATCAGACTCTGACAAGAATATCAGGAAGTCAGTATGCTCATCTTTCTAACAAGTTAACAACAGGAAAGCCGTTGCAATTTTGGTTGGAAAAAAAGCCGACAGGAATAACATTCAATCTGTGGCCTGTTCCTGATAGCCAAGAGACGTATCATCTTTCCTATTATTATCTTCGCAGGGTTGAGGATGCAGGATCGCCAGCATCACTTAACATGAGCATACCTGCTAGGTATCTTCCTTGTCTTGTTGCTGGCTTGGCCTATCAGCTTTGCCTGAAGTATGCAGAGGCGGGAGCAAAGGCTTCTGTCATGAAGGCGGAGTATGAGTCACAGTGGACGCTTGCGGCTGATGCGGATAGAGAAAAGCATCTATCTTTGTTTCTCCCGGCGGTTACCAGTTTTGAGCAGAACTCAAGGTAAAAGAGCTTTTGGGTTTTGTGACCTGACAGGCTTCCGATATCCGCTGAGAGACTTGGTTCCACAGATAGTCAATCAGCGCCCTACAGGGTTGTTGGTTGGCAAAGACGTTTTGGATGTTGATCAGCCGCAACTTCAGTTGGGTAGAGTCAGAACAAATGATGATCAGTCTCTCAGGAATCCTCGACCAGATAGAGCGCAGGCAGAAAGTCGAGAGTTATATGCATTTGATCCTGTTGGTGGAGGTGTAACTGAGCTTGGCAGTAGAACTGTAGGCTTAGATATATCTGCTCACGCAGGAAAAGTTACGGTGGAAATAACCTAATGGCGTGGACATTTACAACACTAAAGTCTTCTATACAAGACTATCTTGAGACTACAGAGTCTACCTTCGTAAGTGAGCTTCCGAACATAATCACTCGCGCAGAGGAAAGAATACTCAAGTCTGTACAGCTTCCAAACTTCAGGAAGAATGTTACAGGTGCCTGCACATCCGGTAATCAGTATCTTCAGACCCCTAGTGATTTTCTGGCGCTGTACTCCATAGCTCTAGATAATAGTGGCTATGAGTATCTGCTCAATAAAGATGTTAACTTTATACGGGAAGCATACCCAGTTAGCACCGTAACAGGCGTTCCGAAGTATTACGCTCTGTTTAATGATCAGACATTTATAATGGCTCCAACACCAAATGCGGCATTTACGTTTGAGCTACATTACTTTTACAAGCCTATATCGATTACTCAGTCTTCTGACGGGACTAGCTGGCTTGGTGACAACGCTGAGAATGCATTGTTGTATGGCTGTCTTGTTGAAGGTTACACGTTCCTTAAAGGAGATGCTGATCTTATGGCTCAGTATCAATCAAAGTACCAAGAGTCTCTCGACAAGCTAGAGATACTGGGTGAAGGTTACGACACTACAGACAGTTACAGGTCTGGCGCGGTAAGAAAGGCCAGATCATAATGCTAATGGAGCTTCCATCAACCCCGATAGTAGAGGTTGCTACAACGTCAGGCAAAGGTCACGATGTAGAGTTTTGGGCTGAAAAAGCAACAAACAAGATCGTATCTGTTGGTAAGACTAGCCACCCCGCTGTAAGGGAGCAGGCTGAGGCATTTAGAGATCAGGTTTACACTGTCGTGTTGCACTTCATGAAGGAAGCGATAAAAAGCGATAGAACCACGCTCACGGGCGTTTTTGAATCAAACCAACAGAAAGAAATGGCAGAAATAATTAGGAGATTGTAATGGCGATATCGCAGGCAGTTTGCTCCAGCTTTAAATCAGAGCTTTTGCAGGGGCTACACAACTTTACTAACAGTAGCGGTAATACGTTTAAGCTGGCGCTCTACACAAGCAGTGCTAGCTTGGGAGCCTCTACCACAGCATACAGCTCAACGAACGAGGCTAGCGGCACTAATTACACCGCTGGAGGCGGCGCGTTAACAAATGTTACCCCCTCACTTTCAGGAACTACAGCGATTACTGACTTTGCTGACCTGACATTCTCAAACGCGACAGTAACTGCAAATGGCGCATTAATATACAACGACACAAATGCTGATCGGGCTGTTGTGGTTCTGGCTTTCGGGGCAGACAAAACAGCAACAGAGGGTGATTTTACAATAGCGTTTCCTACGGCAGATGCTAGCAACGCAATTATTAGAATAGCTTAACAGCAATGTCGAATCTCACAGGTTGGGGCAGAGGAACTTGGGGTGGTGGAGGCTTTGGCGAAGAGCTTTCAGAGACGGTTACCGGCAATCAGGTAACTGTTTCCGTTGGTAGCGTTGTAGTAACAGCAAGAACTCCTATAACCGTGAACGTAAGTGGATCGGCTATGACATCTGCAACATCATCTGTAACGCCTTCTGGGAATGCAGGCGTTACGTTAACAACTACTGACCCATTAACAGCAAGTGTAGGTACAAGTAACGTGTACGGGCTGATTGTGACGGGGCAAACTACAGATTGGCGAGAGGTAGCTTAAATGGCAACTTATGTAAATGATCTCAGACTGAAGGAGATCGCAACAGGTGATTCTTCGGGTACATGGGGTACTGAGACGAATGTTAACCTAGAGTTAATCGGTGAGGCTATGGGCTATGCGACTAAGGCAGTCGCTAACGCATCATCCTCTACAATCACAATGCCCGATGGGACTGCCACGAATGGAGAGCTTAGGTCTTTATATCTGAAGCTAACTGGGGGCGGTCAAGCATCAACGATAACCCTAGCGCCAAACACCATATCTAAGGTTTGGTTTATTGAAAATGCTACAAGCTATACGCTTACATTTACACAGGGTTCTGGTGCTAATGTTGCTGTAGCGGCTGGGCAGACCAAGGTAATAGCTTCAGACGGTGCTGGAAGCGGCGCTGTCTTGTATGACGTTATGACTGACCTGTCAGTAGCAGGAGATTTGTTTGTGGCTGACACCGTACAGCCATCAGGCGACACTGCCGCTGGTGATGACGCGGCTATAGGTTACACCGCCGCTGAAGGTCTTATCCTGACCGGACAAGGCTCTACTAACGATGTTACGATCAAGAACGATGCGGATGCCGCTGTTTTACAGATTCCAACCGGAACGGTAAACACCACTCTTGCAGGTACTTTGGGTGTAGCGGGAGGCTCAACCAACGGTGTGGTCATATCTCAGGGAGATATAGCCCTAAAGAATGGCGGTACGCAGTCCACAATTAAGTTCTATTGCGAGTCAAGCAACGCGCACTACGCTCAACTTCAGGCTCCCCCGCACTCTGCCTTTTCAGGCAACGCAACTCTTGTTCTGCCAGCTAATTCAGACACCTTGGCAGGTATTGCGGCTACACAAACCCTTACAAACAAGACGTTAACAACTCCGGTACTAAACTCCCCCGATATTACGGGAGACACAGCGGCGGGTGATGCCGCCGCGCTTGGGTACACTTCCGCTGAAGGCATTATTGTTACGGGTCAGGGTTCTACATCTGATGTGACGCTCAAGAATGATGCTGATGGGACTGTACTGACAATCCCAACGGGAACCACCAATGTTGATATTGTTGGTGTAGCTACAGCGGCAACTTTTGAGCCTGATGGCGACACAGCGGCAGGAGACAATGCGGCAATAGGTTATACCGCCGCAGAGGGTTTGATACTTACAGGTCAAGGTTCTACTAATGATGTAACGATTAAGAACGATGCAGACGCTGACGTAATTGAAATACCAACAGGCACAACTAATGTCACAATAGCAGGTACATTAGATGTTGGAGGTGCAAAAGCTAAAGTTGCAGGTCTTGAGACTATCTATGTCCCAGCGGCGGCAATGTACCCAAACTCAACAGCAGGCTGTGCAGACTTAGAACAGGTCGAGCTATCAAACGGCCCAGAACTCAAGTGCTTAGACTTTGACGCAAGCTCAGATGAGAACGCTCAGTTTACCGTTTGTTTTCCAAAGTCTTGGAACGAAGGCACAGTGACATTCCAAGCGTTCTGGACGGTTACGGGGAACTAACACAGGCACCGTTGCTTGGGGACTTTCTGGTGTATGTATTGCAGATGACGCAAGCATCAACACCGCCTTTGGAACCAACGTCGTTGCCACAGCAAAAGCCTTTAGCGGAACGTCCAATGACATGACCGTATCGGCAACATCTGGTGCAGTGACAATTGCCAACGCCGCTGTAGACACCCAGACATACTTCCAAGTCATGCGCGATGTATCGGCAGATGATCAGTCGGGCGATGCTCGCTTGCTAGGAATTAAGTTGTTCTTTACCACTGATGCGGCGAATGACGCATAAGGAGTAGGCCATGACAGGTTTTGGATACAATATAAATGGCTTTGGTGTCGGTGGTGGCGGCCTAGCTCCATACGCAATCAATTACATGGTTGTTGCTGGCGGTGGTTCAGGGGGCTTTGATGCTGGTGGTGGCGGTGGTGCAGGGGGAATGCAAACAGTCACTAACATTACAGTGCAATTAGGGGTAACGCTTACAGTGACTGTAGGTGCGGGTGGTGCTGGCGATACATCTACAGGTAATAATGGGTCAAACTCTGTACTTTCAGGAAGCGGAATATCTACCTTAACTTCTTTAGGTGGAGGTAAAGGGGGAAAAGGCAGTAGCCCCGGCTCTAGCGGTGGCTCTGGTGGTGGCGCAGGTACTGATAATCGTTCAGGTGGCGCAGGGACTTCTGGGCAAGGTAATGCTGGAGGAAACTCGCAATCAAATTATTCCATCCAATATGGTTGCGGTGGCGGTGGCGGTAAAGGTTCTACGGGTGTTAATGGAACCAATGCTGGACCCGGTTATACCAATGGAGGTGATGGGGGTACTGGAGCTTACCCCCTTACAGGATCACAGATAGCTGGTGGTGGTGGTGGTATTTCTTTCTCTAGCCAAACTGGCGGCAACGTCACGCGGGGCGATGGTAAAAATGGCGGTGGTAATGGAACAACTCGTCAAGGAAGTACAGTCAATAATGGTGGTGGAGGATCGCCAAACACAGGCGGTGGTGGCGGTGGCGGGATTAATCAAGCTGGCTGGAATGGCGGTTCAGGCGTTGTGCAGATTTCTTATGCTGGGCCGCAAGTCGCTACTGGCGGCACGGTGACATCTTCAGGAGGTACTACCTTCCACACATTTACCTCTTCAGGTAATTTTGTTACCAGCAGTTGATAAGGATTATTTTATGGCACATTACGCAAAAGTAGTAGAAGGTATTGTTGAAACTGTAATCGTTGCAGATCAACAGTGGGTTAATGGTCTTGAAGGTCAGTGGGTGCAGACATCATACAACACTCAAGGTGGAGTTCATGCAAATGGTAAAACTCCCCTACGCAAAAACTATGCTGGCGTTGGCTACACATATGATGATGAGAGCGATGCTTTTATTCCTCCAAAGCCTTACGCAAGCTGGACGCTTAACGAAGACACATGTCTTTGGGAGGCTCCAACAGCAAAACCTGATGACGATAAATTATACGATTGGGATGAAGACACAACATCTTGGGTAGAGGTAGAATAAATGGAAATTAAGACACTCAATTTGTTAAGTCTACTGCCTGTTGCAGTTGTTGCTACAGGCGCTATCTTTAGCTATGCCAGCTTAGAGGCTTCTGCGTCTGAGAATGCTGAGGACATTGAAGAGGTGGCAGAGAAGATTGAGGAGATCGAAGAAGACGTTTCTGAGTTACAGCAACAGATGACTCGTACTGAGATTCAGATTGATAACGCTGTTCAGGACTTGTCAGAGGTAAGGTCTGACACCAAGGCTATTCTTAATCTTCTGCAACGCAAACCCACGGAGTAGTATCTTGCCTACATTAAAAGACACCATTGCGAAGCTTGAAGCGCACGAAAAAGAATGCAGTCTAAGGTATGAGAATATAGAGAGGCGCTTAGAGTCTGGAGCCAAAAGGTTTGATCGACTTGAAATGATAATGTTCAGTATGTATCCGTTTATTATAAGCGCGATAGCTTTGTTTAAGTGGATGCCTGCGTAGGAGCTTAAATGATCGCAGAAATTTCCGCCGTAGTTGGGATACTCAAGGCGCTTAATGAGGGAATATCTACAGTAAAAGAGAGCGGCAGTCACCTTACAGGGTTGACTGGTGTTTTTGACGGCCTGACGAAAAGCAAGGCGGCTGTGGAGCAGATAGAGTCCGAAGTAAACGAAGGACACCACATTATCACTCAGGAAGAGGCTCTTCAGCTTGCTTGGGCTAAAAACGATATCCGAGAGAAAGAAAAAGAACTCAAGAAAATCACTCCACGGCAAGTATGGCGAGACATGCTGGCTATCCAGCACAAATCCCTTATGGAAGACAAACAACGCAGAGAGAAGGCTCGTTTAGCTAAAAACAGAGCTATTACCAAGCGAGACGAGATGGTTAAGAATGTCGTGGGGGTTTTGTTTATTGCCGTCCTTGGCGGAGCGTCTTGGTACGCTATTCAGGTTATGAAGGTGCTGGGTGAGTAATGGCTCCAAAAAAATTAGAGAAAGAAAGCAAATACTCAGAGTTTGATTTAGATCACGATGGCATTGTTACTGATGAAGAGATATCCCGTCACACAGAAATGGTCGATCAAACTATCCGAGAAGAAAAAGCCGACTCTCAGAGAAAGATGGCATGGGTGGCTATGGTTAGCATGTGCGTCTACGCGCTTCTTCCTATTATGCCATTTATACCAGAATCCAGATTAGACACTATAGCGTCTCTGAGCGATATGCTATTTCTCAGCCAAGCATCTGTAATTGGAATGTTTTTTGGCGCAACAGCCTACATGACGAGGAAGTAGATATGCTAGAAGCACTAATCGGCCCAGTTTCGGGTCTTCTTGACAAGTTTATCGAAGATAAAGATACCAAAAACGCCTTGGCACATGAGATAGCTACAATGTCTGAGCGCCACGCTCAAGAACTCGCTAAGGGGCAGTTGGAGGTCAATAAGGTCGAGGCGGCATCAAAATCAATGTTTGTTGCTGGCTGGAGACCTGCTGTGGGCTGGGTAACTGTAATCGGCATGGCCTCAAATTATATACTGATTCCAATGGGCAACTTTGCCTTGGCGGTTGCTGGAAGCGAGATAACCATACCTCTGCTACAGATGTCTGAGATGATGCCTGTGCTTTTAGGTATGCTTGGTCTTGGCGGTATGCGTACCGTTGAAAAAATTCAGAAAGTATCACGGGAGAAATAAAATGGGATTATTTACTTGGGTAGCCTCACTGTTCTCAACCAGTCAAGAGGAAGATAAACACGCCCCGGAAGACGAGTTGGTTCGTGCAAGAGACAAGAGGGGCCGTTTTGTTGGCGACAACCCTAATACAAAAAAGAACGAGGCTTACACGAAGAAGGCCGCAAAGAAGTGAGTCAGCCTAGATTTAATAGGCTTATAATAATGCTAAAGCGCCATGAAGGCGTTAAACGGCATGTATATAAATGTTCTGCTGGCTATGAAACGATAGGAGTTGGCAGAAACATCTCCGATTCTGGGTTAGGTCTTTCTGATTCTGAGGTTTTGTCACTGTTAACGAACGATATCTATAGGGTTATTGATGAGTTATCATCAGAGTATGATTGGTTTGATGGGCTTGATCCTGTAAGAAAAGATGCGATGGTTGACCTGTCCTTTAATGTAGGTCAAACATCATTAAGAAAGTTTAAGAATGCATTGCAGGCTATGTCTGAGAAAGACTATAGCAGGGCGGCAGATGAGTTTATGGACTCTAGGTGGAGTCAGCAGGTCGGTAACAGGGCTGTTGAGGTCACTAACATGATAAGAACCGGAGAGTATCAATAATGGGAATGGGTAGCAGACAGCCAATGAGAGGCCAGAACGAAGCGTTTGGGCGTAATCAAATAAACCCTAGAGGAATGGGCTTCATGCCAGCTTCCCAGCCTAGAATGAGTGGTGGCAAGGGAGGTGTTACCACTACGGCTGATGAAGAGCTTAATCGGCCTATTGATAACTTTGATCCTCCACTAGAAGACCCAGTGATGGAAGACCCTGCGCCAGCACCTGAGCCTTACGTTCCTTATGCAAGACCTAGACCTCCTAGTGGATTATTTTCTGATCAGTCAGGAATAGCTAGCTTGCGTGGACAGTATCGCGCACCGTCTATGAGTAATCCTCAGTTTCGGCCATATCGTCCTGTTCAGAGGTATCAGCCTCCTCAGCGTATGCCTATGCCTAATCCTCCTCGAAGGATGCCTCGGCCTCCTTACGGGCAAAGACCTCCTAGCGGCCCGTCTAAGGGCGGAAGACCTCCCGCTCAACCGCCAAGAAGAGTGCCTCCACCTTTTATGCCTAGTCCTCGGATGCCTAGTCCGTATGGTCGGCCACCAATGAGCGGCCCATCTAAGGGCGGAAGGATGCCAAGCGGCCCAACCAAGGGCGGAAGACCAATGCCTCAGATTCCATTTAATCCTCCCTATGGTGGTTAATTATGCCCTTACAGAAGATTCAGTTTGCCGCTGGAATTAGCAAAGAAGGGACAGACTATACTGCCGATCAGGGGTGGACTGATTCTGACAAAATACGCTTTAGGAAAGGTCGCCCTGAAAAAATAGGCGGCTGGGCTAAGTTTTCTCTAAATACTTTTCAGGGTGTTTGCAGGTCTCTCTACACATGGGCCACACTGAGTTCTACCAAGCACACTGGTGTTGGGACAAACCTAAAGTTCTACATCACTGAGGGAGTAAAATTCAATGATGTCACGCCACTAAGGGCTACTACATCAGCGGGTGATGTTACGTTTTCAGCGTCCAATGAAAGTTCCACGATTACTGTGTCAGATACGTCTCACGGTGCAGTTGTTAATGATTTTGTAACATTCTCTGACGCGGCTAGCCTTGGTGGAAACATTATTGCTAGCGTCCTTAATCAGGAATATCAGATAGCATCTATAGTAAACGCCAATAGCTATACTGTTATTGCAAAAGATACCTCTGGCAACACCGTAACCGCCAACGCTAGCGACTCTGGGAATGGCGGCAGTAGCACTGTTGGTGCGTATCAGATAAACACAGGATTGAATACGTTTGCTCAAAGCACGGGTTGGGGCGTTAACACTTGGGGTAGTGGAGGATTTGGTTCTGTAACAGCAATAACAGTATCAAGTCAGCTAAGACTATATAGTCAAGATAATTTTGGCGAAGACCTTGTGTTCAATCCAAGGGGGCGGAGGTATATATTACTATGACATTTCCGCAGGTCTAGCAAACAGAGCTTTGGACATTACCGATGCCTCACTTGGAGGATCAAACCCCCCAACAGCGGCCTTGCAGGTAATGGTATCCGATGTTGATCAGCATGTTATTGCTTTTGGCGTAAATCCTATTGGGTCATCAACCATAGACCCTTTGTTTATACGATTCTCTGATCAGGGGTAGCTTAACCGACTGGACACCCACCGCGACCAATACTTCAGGCGGAGCGAGAATAAACTCTGGCTCACTTATCGTTGGCGCTGTTCAGACAAGGCAAGAGATACTTGTATTCACAGATGAAAGCCTGCATTCAATGAGATTCGTGGGCGGCCCTTTTGTATTTGACTTTTCGACAGTTAGCACAGATGTTTCGATGGTTTCCCCTAGAGCGGCAATCAATGCGAGAGGCTCCGTGTACTTTATGGATGAGGGTAGTTTTTACGTCTATAACGGTTCAGTTCAGCCTCTCCCATGCTCCGTTAAGGACTATGTGTTCTCCAACTTAAATGTCGGCCAATCTTACAAGGTATTTGCGGCTGAAAACTCTGCATACTCCGAGGTTACTTGGTATTATCCTATAGGAACTGGAGATACAGAGATAACCAACTATGTGACGTACAACTACGAGGAAAACCTGTGGTCTGTAGGGACGTTAGATAGAGGCGCATGGTTTGATTCAGGAATGGGAGATAGCCCCATAGCAACGAGCGTTGATACAGATACAGCCGCAACCTACAACTACCTCTATAGCCATGAGACCGGCTTTGATGCTGACGGCTCCGCTATGACGGCTTATGTGGAGTCTGGAGACCTTGAGATAGGTGACGGTGAAGGGTTCATGTTTATGAGCAAGGTTATACCCGACTTCTCGTTTGACGGAGCCGACCCTTCAGTTGATATTACAGTAAAAGGCAGAAACTATCCGCTTGAAGATGCAACAGAGCTTTCGTCAGTTACTGTTAACCAGTCAACAACAGAGTCATACCTGCGAGCGCGGGCTAGACACCCAGTGATCAGGGTGGAAAGCACAGGCTCTGGATACGGCTGGAGACTTGGAACGCTTAGATTTCAGATTAGACAGGATGGCAGAAGATAATGGCTATCAAGAAAACACCCCTGCCCATCGCTCAAGCTCAATACGACATGCTTAATGAATCTATAACTCGGAAAACCGTTGAGGATGCATTAAATCAACATCAAGTTGAAATAACTGCGGCAAAAACCCAAGGCGACAAAGAAGGTTCTTTAGCTATGCGTAGATTTCAGTTCCTATTGATGGGTGCATCATGACTGACGTTATTAAGGTATTGGGTCAGCTTGATCCAGCGGCCACAACAACAACCACTTTATACACTGTACCTGATTTAACTCAAACAACAGTAAGCTCTTTAGTTATTTGCAACAGAACAGGCTCTAGCATTACCTTCAGGGTCAGCGTACATGTTGCAGGGGCTGGTGCAGACGATAAGCAGTTTTTATTCTACGATCAAGCCCTTGCGGCTAACACAACTCAAACTGTAGTAATTGGTATATGCCTCGGACAGACCGATGTCATCAAGGTGTACGCCAGTGCTGTAGATGTAAGTTTTAACCTATTCGGTGTGGAGACAAGTTAATGAACAACCCTAACGCGCAATATGCAAACCAACGCCCAATGCAGGGGGTTGCCGACCAAATGGCTACTCACGGACGTTATGGCGATAGCATGATGGTTCACATGAACCCTGTCGAGGTTGCAGGACTTGCTTCTCTGTCTCCTACAGGCTCTTTGACCACTAACCCTGTGACAGGTCAGCCAGAGGCGTTTCTACCCTTTTTGGCACCATTGCTTGGCAGTATTGCAGGTAGCACATTCCTGACTGGCGCTGGGTCAAGCCTTATAGCGGGGGGATTAAGTTCTGCCGCCGCTGGAGCGATTGGTTCTGGTCTTGCCACCACAGCCCTTACGGGTGACTTGAAGCAGGGAATAATGTCAGGACTTACTGGCTATGGCGTTGGTACAGCATTGCAGGGGGCATCTGCGGCTCTTGATCCCGCTGTGGTTGATGCCACAGCCGACCTCGCATCATCGGCAGATGAGCTTGCTAGCCTTAAAAGCCTCGCTGACACAGGTGCTAGCACTACGGCTGATATAGCTAGAAGTCAGGCTCTTAATGCGCCTATCTCCACACCAATGCCTTCAGGACAGGTAGGCGCTCCAGCCCCTAATTTTGAAAGCATTGCCTACAAGGCGGATACTTTGGCTGACGCAACCTCTCAGGCAGGGGCGAACATTGGTCAAAACTTCGCTGACAAGCCGCTAGACTTCGCTGGACAGTTCGGAAAGGAATTGATGTCCACGCAGTCAATCCTTCCTATAGCGGTAGGTGAGGGTGCAAGAGCAGGCGAGATGCTTTCAGATGACATGAGGGCGGCTGGGCGTAAGAGGCAGGCTGAGAAAGACGCGGAGTTGGCAGATGCTTATGCGCGGAGAGACTATGCGGTAGAGATGGCCCGGAAGGACACTGCTCTTAACAACCCATACACAGGAGCATACGGATATAATCAAGGCGGCTTAACTTCGATTAACCCTCAAGATTACATGCGCCAGCGCAATAACCTAGAGAACATGGGCAGAGCGCCTGTTCAGATGTTTGAGGGAGGTGGACTCCCTTATGATATTGGTAGGTTCAACTTCAATAGAGGCAATGCTGTAGATACGCAACGCTCAGTTAGACCCCCCAGAGTTGTCACAGGTGCGGAGTTAGAGGCTGAGTCAGCGGCTATGGTAGCTGAAGGTCGAGACCCTCGCGCAGGATTTGGTGCAGAGAAGGTTTACTTTAGACAGCCCTTGCCAGAAGAAAATACTGGCGGCGATACCGGTACAGGGACTCCACCAGCCCCACCAAATACCGGCCCATCTAAGGGCGGAAGAACGCCAAGCGGCCCAACCAAAGGTGGAAATAACATTCAAAATGCAAAAACGCCAAACCTAGAAGTAGAGACTGTGCTTAGGGATAATGCATTAAGGGCTGGTCGCGGTGCGTTTGATGCAAATGATGCAGAAAGAGCCTTGAGGGACAGTTCCGCAAGAGAGGCTGGCGCTTTGGTAACTGGAATTGGTAGTGAAGACCTTCGCAGGAGCTTTGCTAGCGATTACGGAGACTTGACCGTACCGATATACAACAGAAACGAAATGGCCAATGGAGGCATTGTGTCTTTAGCTGAAGGCCAGAGTGTTCCTTCACTATCTCCATCGATGGGTTCAGAGGGTATGGAGATGAATATCTATCCTAATCAGCCTCCCCGACAGATGGACGCACCTCAAATGAGCCAAGAGGAGATTATGTCGGTTATATCTGAGGTTAAGGCCATAGCTAAGGCAGATCCTGACGGGTCGAGAGGAGACCCTCAGCGGTATCAGGAGCTTACAGCCAAGCTTCAGCAGATACGAGCGCAGATAGGTGACGATGCTATGGCTAGCCTTATCAATTCAGTGCCTCAAGAGCAGGCGTTACCTCCCGGTAGCATGTTTGCCGAGGGCGGCATGACTCCCCAAGGCGATGAAAGCAGACTTTTGGAGCAGGTAACTCAAGCGATTCTAGGTCAGTTGCCCTCCGATCAAGCTGAGGTTGTTATTAACATGTTCGTAGATACCTACGGCAGTGAAGTCTTCGCTCAGTTGCGCGATACAGTGCTACAATCGGTAGTGCCAAACGCCCAAACAGAAGGTAAGATAGAAGGCCAAGGTGGAGGCATGGATGACGAGGTTATGGGCATGATTGGCAATCAACAGCCAGTCGCAGTAAGCCCTGACGAGTACATTGTTCCCGCTGATGTAGTTTCTGGCATTGGTGATGGAAGCTCAAGTGCTGGCGCAGAACAATTAGATGAGATGCTAGATAGGGTTCGGTCAACAAGAACCGGAACAACTAGACAGCCTGCTCCAATTCAAGCTAAACAAGGTGGGGTATTGCCTGCATGAGTAGCGTAGCCGAAAAGAAAGAGGTTAAAAGAGACCTTTCTAGAGAACCACGGGTAAAGAACAAGAACGCCCCCAGAAAGATCACACACACCATCACAATAGCCCCTACAACGTATTTAAATGCATTGTGGCCTGACGTAGAGGATCAGCTTAAACGCGCTGTAATACGCTCTAATGGGCGCTGGACGATGGAAGTCCTTTTTCAGGTCATCTCTAGCGGTCAGCAACATCTTTGGTTGGCGTTTAATGAAGATAAAGAGATTGAGGGCGTAGGCACTACAGAGTTTATAGATTATCCAAACAAAAGGATGCTTGCCATTCAGTTCCTTGGAGGAGACAACTTCAACGACTGGGTGTGGGATATGCTTGAAAAGTTCAACGGCTTCGCCAAAGATTCAGGTTGTGACGGAATAGAGGCCACTGCAAGGCAGGGATTCTGGAAATGGCTAAAGCAAGATGACTTTGAACAGTCATATGTTGTTTATGAGAAGAGGATTGAGAAATGAGCAAAGGTGGCGGCGGCGGTGGCGTACAAGAAGTCGAGCAAACAACAACCAACTTGCCCGAATACGCAAGACCGTTCTATGAAAACCTCTTAGATAGGGCAACGTATGAAAGCGAAAGAGGATATGAGGGCTACATGGCTCCTCGTATTGCCGATTTTGACCCGTATGAAATGGACGCTATGGGCGGTATCGCTGATATGGCGTATCGTGGCGATCCAATGCAATTACAGCAGGCTTCTGAGTTGGCGGCAGGAGTTGGCTATCAAGACCCAAATCAAGCAATGCAAATCGCTAATGCCTATCGGCCTGATGCTCAGTATTCAGGCTATTTTGCTGGAGACATTGACTCTGGTTATGGCGCAGGAAATTTAGGTCAAGGCTTTCAAGCAGGCCAGAGAGATTCTGGCTATATGGCTCAGGACGTTGATTCTGGCTATCAGGCGGGGGACATAGGCAGTGATTATCAGGCTATGTATCGCGGTACTGGTTATCAGCCAATGCAATTTGATGCAGGCTACGATCCAAGCGCAAGAGGCTCTCAGTTTATAGCTGAAGACCTTTTATCCCAGTACGCACCTCAGCAGTACGAAACTGGCTATCAAGGAAGAGAATTTGATGCAGGGTATGTTGCCAGAGAGCTTGGGCAGGATTACACGGCAAGAGACCTTGAAAGTGGATTTGAGGCGGGAAGCATAACGGATCAAGGCGTTCTTGATCAGTACATGAACCCTTATCAGCAACTTGTTACTGATGTTCAGAAGCGAGAAGCGAGACGAGAAGCCGATAAGAGCGCGGCAGATATCGGCCTTCAAGCGGCTGGTTCTGGTGCTTTTGGCGGCTACCGTGAGGGTGTTTTGCTTGCCGAGCAGGACAGAAACCTACAGCAACAGTTGTCTGACATACAGGCTACGGGCGATCAGGCGGCATTTAATCAGGCTTTACAGGCGTTTGAGGCTGACCGAGCGGCTAGAGGTCAAGAGGAGACGTTTAGGCAGTCTGCCTTTGGCACTACTGAGCAGGCGCGACAAGCTCAACAGCAGATGGCGATATCATCCTTTGAAGCGGGTGAAAGGGCTAAACAGCAAGCCGCTACGCTAGGCATGACAGCCCAGCAAGCAGAAGATGCCGCGCAACAGGCGAGAGAGCAATTTGGTCAGTCTGCATTCGGGATGAATGAAGAGGCTCAACGAGCGGCAGAACAGTTCCGTCAGTCGGCTTACGGGCAGACTATGGACGCAAGGGCGCAACAAGAGCAGTTTGCACAAGCGGCTTTTAATGCTGGAGAACAGGCAAGACAACAGGCGGCACAGTTAGGTCTAACAGCCCAACAAGCCACTGATGCGGCTAATCAGGCTAGAGAGAACTTTGAGGTCAATGCGTTTAATCAGTTTGATCAGGCTAGGCAACAGCAACAGCAGTTTGAGTTTGCGGCGTTTAACGCAGGCGAGCAGGCAAGACAGCAAGCCGCTCAGTTAGGGTTAACTGCTCAACAGCAAGAAGAGTCGGCCCGTCAAGCTCAGGAGCAGTTCTCTCAGACAGCATTCTCTGAAAACGAACAGCTTAGAATGGCTCAACAGCAAGAAGACAGGGCGGTGTTTGAAGCACAGCAACGTGCCGAGCAAGAAGGTGCTAGGCTTGGTCTTTCTGCTCAAGAGATACAGGAGCGCGTTAATCAGGCTCAGAACGATGCCAGAATGGCCGCTAGAGACGCAAATAATCAGTACATGCTAAACCAGTCCAATCTAGCAATGCAGGCGTTAGACTCAGATAGAGCAAACAGGGATCAGATACTGCGATCCTCTGAGCTTCTTGGTAGCCTTGGCGGTCAAGATCAGCGTATGGAGCTTGAGCGATTGCAGAACTTGCAGGCGGCAGGCCAGAATATGCGAGACTTGGAGCAACGTAGCCTTGATATGGGATATCAGGACTTCTTGCGTCAGCAAGCATTTGGTCGTGAACAGCTTGGATTCTTCAGTAACATCCTTCAGGGTATTCCGGTTACGCCCGGAACCACTAGAACAGCATTTGGCGAAGGGCCATCCTCTTACCAGCAGGCTCTTGGTGCAGGTATTGGTGGTGTTGGGTTGTATAATGCCCTTGGTCGCGGTTAATTATTAAGAGGTTGATGGCAATATAATGAATAACATACAGCAACAAATCGACATTGTTAGCCGACTTCCTGATGATGTGCTTTTGATGAAAGCGCAGAAGGGAGACCCATCAATTCCTCAGTGGGCTTTTGTCTCTGAGATTGATGACCGTACCCGTATGCGTAAAAACAGTGAATCCTCACAGCAAGCACAGCCCAAAGTTGCACAACGTGTTGTTCAGGAAGGTATTGCCGCATTACAGCCCATGCAACAGCCCATGCAACAGCCTCAAGGAATGTACGCTGGCGGCACTGTTCGTATGCAACGCGGGGCCTTTTTGAACCAGCGCGACTTTAACTTCTTAGGCGCAGAACCTCAATCTAGAGGCGCATATATTGACGATGGAGAGCGTATTGATGCTTCCTTACTTGACCCTGCCAAAGTTTTATCGACAACATAGCGAGAGCGCGTGAAATGGGAGTGCCTGAGAGCCGATTGGTGGATACCATACGCTCTCAGTTTGGAGATACTGCGGGAGATCAAGCCGCTCAAATCTATTCTAGCCTGAACGATGTGCAAGTGAGACCTGTAATAGAAGATATGACATCTGATGCTATCCCGCTATCAACTATAGTGCCAGAAGAAGAAGACTTTCAGATCGAAAAACCCCTCTAGGCGCTATTGCCAGAGCAGTTTCATCGCCGTTTGAGAATGCTCCCGTAGATTTTGATGACACTACCGCTGTTGATCAGATTTTTGCAGACGCAAAAAATGCCAAAAAGCCAATCTCAGAAGAAGAGTTTGTGGCGGCTGGGGCAATGCCCACATCCATGCAGTCGGCCTTGCTAGCGGCAGAGTCTCCTACTAATATCATGTTGCCAACAAAGGTAGATGAAGATGGAGAGAAAATCGATGATCCTTCAGGCGCACTGGTAGAGGATGCTAGTAAGCACCTCGTCCGTCCCCCTACAAAAGAAGAGACTGATGTTCAAACAGGATATTTTGCTGGTTTAGGCGATATAGCAACAGGTATTGGTAAATTTTTTACGCTTCCAGACGGGATGAACGGCAACAATACGACAACCAGCACTGGAGCATTGCTGGGCGCTTCTACTGCTAACGCTAGCAATTCCGGGCAGGGCGGCGCAAGTGATGACATTGACACTCAGCGTGAAGATCAGCGTAATCGGTTAATAGCATCGGCAAGTACACGCACAGGTACAGGTACAGGTACAGGTACAGGTACAGGTACAGGTACAGGTACAGGTACAGGTGCAGGTGTAGAGGATCCGTTTACTGGATTAACAGCCGAAACCCAAGATTCTGTTAGACAGCAGGCTGAGGGTTTCGCGCAGTCTATAGCCTCACAGGCTGGCAATGACAGTAAAATAGATCAGCAAATGCTTTCTACTGCACTAATGTACATAGGTGCTGGCCTTATGAAGAATGACCTCGGAGGAGGCATTGAAAATGCGGCTAAGGCGGTTACAGGCATACGAGAGAAAGAAGCCGATAGAGCCTTACAGCAGGAGTATTACGATACTCGAAGGGCTGAAGCCTCAAGAGATCAAGCCTTTAGGTTAAGTGCCGCAGATCAGGCTGATCAGATAAAGCTGGCAACCGAGGTGCGAAGAGAGCTAATAGATTGGGAGAAGTCTGATCCTGCTTTGGCAGGGTTGAAGATATCCAGCCCCAACGAGTACGCAAGAAGACGCGCCGCTAAGAGAGCAGAGCTTGGGCGTAGCATCGGTTCAGACCTGAGAGTGCCGAAAAGAATAGTTGATACTTATATTGGCTCTGAGTCAGGTTCTTTGACTTCTGGGAAGTATTCTATAACCGAGGTTAAATAGCCTAATGCCAGTATATGAAGTAGTTGACCCGAATGGCCGAAAGCTAAGGATAGAGGGCGATCAACCTCCGTCAGATATGGAGCTTGATCAGATTTTTGCCCAGCAAGAGTATCCTGTATTTGGGGCAACAAGCCAAACTCCTCAAGAAGAGCTAGACCCTTACGCTGACGAAAGAACAGCGTTGGGACAGGCTGGTGAGTTTGGTAAGGGTGCTGTAAGGGGCTTTGCTGGATCATTCTTGACTGCCGCAGAAGGTCTAGCTGAACTGGCTGACGCTGGTACTAATGCCCTTGGCTTTGAAGACTTAATAGATAGTGGCGATGAGAATGCGCTTGTGTCTGCCGCAAAGGCAGGTCAAGAGGTTATACAAGATAATCTTGGCGCTAGCGATGCTTACAGGGATCAGTGGCTCACTAAATTCGGTGAGGGAGTTGGCTCGTTTGCTTCATTCTTTACCCCTGCTGGTGTCGTTAAGGGGCTAGGTCTTACAGGTAAGCTTGCTTCACGCAGTCAGTTAGGAGCGGCAGGAACCTTGGCTGGTGGCGTAGGTGCTGGTGAGCAAGCTCAAAGAATACAAAGAGCCAGAGATCAGGGCATTGAGGTGTCCGAGGCTCAGGAAGACCTTGCCATATTTGGCGGCACAGCGGTAGGATTTACAGAATTAGCGTCTGTGGGCAGTATTTTAAGGCGTATCAGCAAGAACGCCAAGCCTGAGTTTGTTAACAGCATTAAAGAAAGGCTTAAATCAGCGTCAAAGTCTGGCCTTGAGGAAGGAACGCAGGAAGTTGTCGCCAACATCATGCAGGATGCCATTGAGCGTGGCGTGTATAACGAGAACCTTGAGAGCGACATGTCTCTTGGGAGCCTTCTCACCTCAGATGAATTTACAGTTGGTGGCGCTAGCGGTTTTGCCGCAGACCTTATACTTAACTCTGTGGCAAACAGAAGGGGAAAGGCGGCAAGTCAGGCAGAAATAGACCACGAAAACCTTCTTAGGGCGGAGCAAGATCAAAGAATTGCAGATGGCCGTCAGGCGGTAACAGAACTACAGCAACAGGAGGCCGAGGAAGCCCAGAAACAGGCTGAGGCTGAGGTTACTGGCGAAGTATATGTACCCCCCGTACAGTCTCTAGAAGGGCTACAACCTATCCCTAGACCCGCAGAATCCACTACGGGTAATGTCGACTACGAACATGCCGATGCAATCAAGCTAGCCCTAGGTAGGGACTTTCCTACTGAAGGCTCATTTGATGCTCGCGTTACAGGCAACGGCACCTACGAGATTGTTGCAAACCTCCCTGATATTGACGGTGCGCCGCAAGAAAAGGTTGTTGCTGACAACTTAGAGACAGCAGATCAGGCTGGAATCGTGTCTGGGCGTTTAAATCAAAAGGTTATAGACGCAAACATTAGCAGGACTGTTAATAAAGTAATCGATAACGCCCAGCCAATAGAAAATTACAATCAAGACCAGAAAGATACCTTGGCGGTTGTTGGTGACACCATCATGCACCCCAACGGCCCAACGACCCTTATCCCCGCAACTAGACTCAACTCTGCCGCAGAAACCACTGTAGAGAAAGGCTTTAGAGAAGACTTATCCGCCACTCAGGTAATGCAGTTAACCGCTCAGGGTGAAAATATACCCATGACAGCCGCGCAGAAGCTCAATGAGTCTCGCGTTATGAGAGGGTTGCCAGAGAAGGCTGACTTTACGCTCAAAGAAATAAGAGAGTCTGGTCTTGTTCCATCCAAGAAGTTTGACCAGTTTATCCCATCCCTAGCTCCCGCCAGTTCATTCTCAGCAGATACCCAAGTAGAGGTGTTTGAGCCTAAAAATGCTGACGGAACCCCTGAGCTTAAAAGCGATGGAACGCCAGTTAGAAAGCGCAGAGCCACTCACACTGTTATAGGCAAAGACGAACAGGGTAATGACGTTAGAATTACGACAAGACCCCGCACCGCCAGCGAAGTTGAGACTGGCAGTAAGTTTACTCCAAAGAATCGACCTGTAAAAATTAAAAGCGCAAAGGAAGCTAAGGCCATAGCCGCAGAGATGAATGCGTCTAGCGGATTAGGCAGAAAGTTCCAGAATGTGCAGGGTGAACTTGTTGACCTATCAACAGCAAAGACCCCAAAGCAGAAGCTTGCCGTTATCAATCAGGTGCTAGAATCAAAGAACATATCTAACGACATCAACTCTCCTGAGATGGGCGTTGTTGTTGAGCAGTTTGTGGGCGCAAAGCCGAAGAAAGTAGAGTCACTAAAGGCTAGTGAGTTTCAGGCTGTTATTGCGGGGCTGAGAAGTCTGCCGCGCTTTAACTCCCCCACCAAGATACCAAAGTTTACTGTAGAGGAGTCGGCAAAGCCTGCCGCCATTGCCTCAGCTATTCCCCGTGAAATGAGCTTAGTGCCTTTTACCCCAGTGGACGTATCCCCTATTGAGGAAGTTCTGCCTGAAGCTCAGGTTGCCGACATCAACGCCCTGAGAAAAAGACTTAGGCAAACGATGAACAGCTTTGGCCTAAAAGACATTGGCTCCATCCTTGAAGAGTCGCTAACGTCAGTCGCTCAAAACAATAATGGCGATCTAGTGTTTGGCGTTGCCACGGGAACAGATGCCACAGATGGTAGCAGGTTTGCTGTCAGACTTACCCCAGAGCAAAGTGCAGAGAGGTTCGCAAGTGCGGAGGCAATGTTCAGCCCTGTCACTAACACAATATTCTCAGCTATAGATACAGCCAGATCAGAGTCGGCATTTGAGGCAGGTCAGCCTGCAACAGAGAAGATGATTGAGGATAGGCTGATCAGCACCCTTCATCACGAAATGCTACACGCCATGAGGAATCTAGACCTGTTTACTCAGCAGGAATGGAGGCTTCTGACTGACTATGTAACTAATACAAAGCGGCCAAGCGTCAACCAGACCTACCTTGAGGAAGCTCAAGAAAGATACAGTGATAGGGACTTGACCGTTCAAGTAGAAGAGGCGGTTGCCGAGCTTGTCCGAGATGCTGTAGATGGCACTGTTAATGTGTCTGGCAAGCCTAGATCGCTAATTAATCGAATCCTTAACTTCTTCAAAGGGATGATAAAATCAACGTCCGGGGAGAACTTCACTACTATTGAGAGCTTAGTAGGAGGGATCAAGAGCGGCGCAGTCGGCGGCAGAGCCAGAGGTGTGCAAAGAACTTTGCTGGAAACTGAGCGGCAACTAGGTGTCCCCAGTATGATAGTAGGACAGGAACCACAAGCTTTCAGGGCAGGGTAGCCCCTCGTATCGCTCAGGCAGATCAACCTGAAGGGACGCAGACTGGTCAGTCTATGCCAGATTTCGTTGAGCCAGATGAGGGTATGGCTTCTAGGCGCAGATCGTCATCCCCGATACAGAGCGCAGTGGATAGGGCGGCAACCAAGTACGCTGACTATAACACCGCTGTTGAGGAAGAGTTTTTTTGGCAACTTCTGGCCGAAGATGATGCAGGAGGTTGGGGGAACCGTATCTACTGATAAGGTCAGGACTGCAAGTAAAAGAGCCTTGCGGGATGTTCAGAAGTTTGTCGCTGAAAACCCCAAGTATCAGGACTATTACGCTGAAGATATGAGAGCCGTAAGGTTGGCTCTATCTGAAGATTACGGGGACATCAGTGATGGCGATCTTCTTTTCTACCAAATGGCTAACGGTCTTAGCTCGCCAGCGACATCTCTCCCTGCAAATGTTGGTGACGCTGTCAATGTATTCGATCTGTATAAGAAGGAAGGCAATCTAGAATCTATTGAGCTAGGCACAAGCCCTAAAGGTAATGTTGTAGTTGCAAGCTCACCATTCTCAATTTCAGGGACAACAGCGCCAACCAAGGCAAGGTCTCTAAAAGTTTTTGACAGGTTAATAGCAGAAAAGGGCGGAGCCGTTGAGGCTGTAGAGTTTTTGCGAGAAGGTGTCAGCCCTAAAGAGTTGCAGAAGTTTAACAGAGAGAGATGGGCTACAAGAGCAACGTGTCTGGTATGGGCGCTATAAAGTCTCTAGTCCAGCAGGCTACTGGTCAAAACGAAAGCATCCCAAGAATGTTTATCTTTGGTAAGAAGATAGGCGCATACACCCTGAATTTGACAGGCGACAGTAGATACACGACAATAGACGTTTGGGAATCAAGATTTATCCGTAGCTACTTTGACGGGCTTTTCCGTCAAAACACTGGACTCCCAGCCAACGTATCTGAAGATCAGTTGTTCCAAGACTTCTCCACGATGTTTAAGGAGGAGTATGACAAGGTCTCTGGGACAAAGGCAGACCCAGCCGCGCTACAAGCTATGCGTTGGTTCTATATGATCAATGCCGCAAAGCAGTCTGGCTATCAAGGAGCATCAACAAATGAAACAATCTCAGAACTCACCAATAAATACCTCGCCAAAACTAGAAAAAGACGCAATGCAGGCAGGGCAGAAGGCGATGGAGCGACTGCTCAAGAAGTACGAGACCCAAGCCAAGCGAGAGAAGAAAGCCTCGACCAGCCGCTAGCCTCTCTCAATAAGCTCGACAGCCCAGAGATTCAGTCGGCTGTTGATGCGATGAATGAGATACCTGCGACAACAACAAATCCCGCCTATGGGACTAAAAGGTGGTCTAACATCAGACCCGTTATTGTTGAAGAAAACGGTCAGATGGTTGAGAAGAAAGGATACGGTGCGGCTGTAAATCATCTTATGGCGGTCTCTGAGCAGTCTGCTTGGACTGATGACGGGATGCAATATCCTGAAGGCCAGTCTATATAGCTACAGACAGGAAGGCTATAATATTTATGGGTCTACCCGCTTCGGGGAAAAGTACCGTTGCAAACCCAATAGCGAGAGACTTGAGCGCAAGAATAGTTGATCCCGATCAGGCTAAAGAAGTATTTCCAGAGTTTGCTGGTGGCGTTGGAGCAAATGCTGTTCATGAGGAGTCAAAAGTTCTATCCGATGCGTTGACACTTTTTCGCTATGGACAAGGGCGAGAACCTTGTGATCCCCATCATTGGTCACGGCCAGAACAAGATAATGAGTCTTGCGTCTAGCTTGAAGGATCAAGGGTATACTGTCGAGCTTGTTAATGTAGAAGTAACTCCAGAAAACGCAATAGATAGGATGGTATCTAGATTTAATCGTACAGGGCGATTAATACCGCCTGATTATATTAACGCAATAATGGGTAAGCCTAAACAGGTTTACGATGCGATAAAGCAAGAGGACGTATTTAATGGCTACGCAGAAATCGACAACAACCCAGCCCTCGACCAACCGAGGATCGTCACAGAAAGCACAACAGAAGCCTTTGATGGGCGAGAAGGGCTTCGACTGGTTGGGATGGGACAGGGAGACGGACGAGGGGGCGCGACGGATGCAGGACAAGTCTTGGTTCAAGGAACTACAGGCCAAGATGCGGAATCAATAGATCAACCCTTAGCCTCTAGATCGACAAGTATTTCTGAGTTTATAAAGTCAAACCCTGAAGGCTTTACTGTTGATCCGAACACGTTTGAAACACCCACCGGGGTGGCTGTAGCTCCTATTAAGAACTTAGAGGTAAGAGTTCTACCCGAAGAAATTACCGATGACGTTATAGATCAGGCGGTTAGGAACTTTAAAGCGATGGCTGACACGCTAGACCAACCAGTGTACTTGGGAGGATGGTTCAGCAGTGAAGATGGATATTATTATCTTGACGGATCGATTACAGTAGACAGTGTAGAGGAAGCTCTGTATATTGCAGAAGCTGGAGATCAGTTAGGTATATTTGATCTTAATACATTTGAGGAGACACTCACCAATGAAGGCATCAGAAAGCTCAAAGAAAACGGAACTTATGACGATAAAGCCGCAGGCATCGCACGAAGAAATAAAGAAGAACTTGATCGCATATTTGGGGCGCAGGGGAATACAGGTCAAGCCCAGCAAGAAGGCGCAACAAGAGGCATAAATGTAGCTACAGACGGCAACACTAACTACGCCGATCTTATTGTATCTGGGCAGAAAAGATTTGAGACTAGAGATAGCGACTCATTACGCCCTTATGTCGGCAAGCGCGTTGGCATTATCGAAACAAAGCGGGGTCAGAAGGCACAGCTTGTAGGATACGCCACTGTTGGTGAGCCTGAAGTTGTCGGTCAATCCGAGTTCGATGCATCAAGAGAGCTTCACCTTGTTCCAGAGGGAAGCAAATTTGATATCAAGCAGGGTCAGAATAAATGGCTCTACGAGATGAAAGACCCCGAAAAACTCCCTCAGCCAATAGATGCCTCAAAGACTACAGGCATTGTTGCAAGAGACATACAGGGAATAACGGGCAGATCGGAAGCTCAAGAGTTCTTATCTAAAGGCTCCACGCCTAGAGATAACATCACCACCATTCCAGAAGAAGCTATCGAAGCGGTTGTCGAGAAGAACATTGTCGATGCCGAAGCGACTACAGCTACGTCAATACCTTTATACAGCGTCAAGGCAGAGCCTCGCGCCCAGTATGTTGCTCAGAACCCAGAGAAAGGCTCCAAGATTCTTGATGAGGGCATGTACTCTCGATCAAGATCGCCAGAGTATTCCCCTGAAGCTCAAGCAGAGATCGGTAGCCTAGTTAACTCCACCGCGCCCGACAAAACCGCCAGAGAAGTTTATCTGGAGGCGAGCGACCAAAGCTCTATTCGTGAGATGGTGACAAGGTTCAAGCAGAAAGCGATCAACAAGTACGCTCGACTAGAAAAATTCTACACCGACCCCAACCTTGGGTTTAGGGATGTTCTCGCTGACTCAAGCGCGATGGCGGCGGCATTATTTGCCGACAGGGCGCAAGGCGTTTCAAGCGCGGCCATCAAGGGTGGTGTCGTCACATATAATAACGGCATTACAAAAGTTGAGAAGTTTGTTCACAACGGCAAAGAGTATCGCGGCCTTATAGATGTTATGGCTCCTCTGGTTCAGAACAACTATAACGTAAACCTTGAGGAGTTAGCTCAAGCATACGCTGTTGCGGTTAGGTCTCAAAGGCTTGCGAAAGAGGGTAAAGAAACCCCTGCTGGCGCTAAGTCACTTGCAGTTCTTGAAGCCGAGATCGCCAAGTACACTAACCCAGAAACTGGTCAGCCAATCATTCAGGAATGGTACAGCGCGTGGCAAGCCTACAACGCCAAGACCATTCAGTTCCTTAGAGATACTGGCGTACTAGACGCTGAGACCGCGCAGGTTTGGGCTGATCAGTCTGACTATGTTCCTTTCTATCGTCAGCTAGAGGAAGAGGGTGGCAGTCAAATGCCTCCTGTGTTCACTGGCATGACTAGTGCGGCTAACTTTAAAGCACTGAAAGGAGGAGACACTGCTGTAAATGTCCCTCTTCTTGAAGCTGTCACCAGAAATCTAAATGCCGCCATTCATATGGGTATGAAGAACGTAGCCCAGCAACGTATTGTCAGAGACATGGTTAAGGTCGGCTTGGGATACGAAGTCAAAGGTGACATGAAGGCTCAAAATGTTATCGCATTCAGAGTCAACGGGAAAAACCGTAAGTTTTCTATAAGCGATCCTCTTATCTATGAGTCCATGCAGGGTATGGGGTCTGGCGAAATAGAAACCATGCTGACAAACATTGTCGGCGTACCATCTACTGTTCTTAGAGAGTTAATAACAAGAGACCCAGCATTCATGGTCGTCAACATGATGCGAGATACTCTATCTACGTTCGTAACAAGTGGGGCTAACTTTACCCCAGTAGTGGACACGCTAAAGAACTTTAATTCTGGCGCAGACCTTCTTGAGCAGTACGGTGTTGTTGGCGGCTATGACTTTGGCAATGACCCGAAAGACATATATGGTGAGTTCAGCAAGGAAGTAAAAAAGCGAAATGGGCTGGGAATTAATCCATTCATTAGAATGTGGGACTTTCTTGGTCAGAAAACTACACAGTCTGATGCGGCAACAAGAAAGGCTGTTTACGATGACGTTCTAGCGCGAACTGGCAACGAAGCGGAAGCGGCTTTTCAGGCTCTTGAAGTTATTAACTTCTCAAGAAGAGGCAGTAGCGGATTAGCTCGCGTGATCACAGCGGCAATTCCATTCCTTAATGCAAGATTCCAAGGCTTGGATGTTCTTTGGAGATCAGCAAGAGGCCGATACAACGCCAACAAGGATAAGTCTAAGGCAGAGCAGACCCGTAACTTTTATTTCAGAGGCTTAATGCTAACAGGACTGTCTGCGGCATATTGGCTAATGGTCAGCGATGACGATCAGTACAAAGAGCGATCTGAGTTTGAGAGAGACAACAACTTTATCCTACCTAACCCCTTTAGCGATAAGTATCCGCTAATGCTACCAATCCCCTTTGAGGTTGGATTAATATTTAAGACGCTTCCTGAAAGAATACTAGGGGTAGCCAACAAGGAAACAAATTTTGTCGAAGACGTTTTTGGCCTTGAGGGTAGAGACAAGACAACGATGAAAGATGCCGTTGACTCTGCTTTCAGGGGGGCGACAAGCACCCTAGAGATTAATCCGCTGGGCGCACAGTTTGTTGCGCCAATCATCGAAGCGTCCCTGAACTACAACTTCTTTACAGGCAAGCCTGTGGAGTCTGTATTCATGAATGAAAACAACCTTGAAAAAGGATTCAGGCAGAGAGTAGGATCAAGTCAGATGGCTATTATGTTGGGTGAAAGCCTTAACATAAGCCCAATCAAAGTTGATCATGTCATGCAAGGATACTCTGGGACTCTTGGAATTTATGCGTTAAATGCTCTTGATACGATACTGAGAACTCCCGACCTTCTTGGCGGGGACAATCCTCTGAAGGTTGAAGGTTCTGATCAGCTTGCATCTATGACTCTAGACAGAGCGCCATTCCTGAAAAGATTCTTAGGCTCTGAGTTTGGGCGTAAAAATATGGATGATTACTATGATATTCGGTCAGAAGTTAAGCGCACAGTAGGCACTCTCAACTCGCTTATTGGTGACGGAAAGGTAGATCAGTACCAGAAATACCTGAAGGGTAGAGAGCATATAGTTGGATTGGCAGGTAATGTTAACTACCTTGACGGTCTTCTGAAGACGAGCAGGAGGCAGATAGAAGCAATTCAAACGGCAGAAGATATCACGCCAGAGCGGAAAGCGGAAATCATTAGAGAGATCGAGCAAGCGAGGTCAGAATACTTGAAGCAAGTGCCAGTGTTGAAAGAGGCACTTAATAGCCCAGCCAAGCTACCTGCTGTTGGTGGGCTATATAGGGACTAGATTAAACGATACGCTTTTTTAGCCATTCACTACTAATCTGGTTAATTAGCTTTTCATGCATGGCCTTGCGAGACTCGGTAACCTTTACTGGTGCTAGCAAGTTGTCATACACAACAACATAGCCTAGACCTGCGGTTGAGTTTTTGTCGTAAGCATTCCAGCACCTTTCTGTTAAAACTCTTTCTGACAGAAAGGGAGAAAGCTTTATCAGCTTCTTTATTGTCACTTCTTTGCCATACATTTTGGGATGGTTTTTCCCTCTGTATATGATTGTAAGATCAAATGTCTTCATCTGAATCCACCTCGTTTTTTATGAAACTATCGTCATCCCTCAGCACTAGCACTATGCATCCGCACGAAGAACAACCTAATGTAGTAACCTTTATCACCGCTTCCTCACCCTTGTCAAGCGGTTTTTCACAGTATAAGCAGTCCACGCTAACCCCAAACCTTCACTTTTTTACCACCCCAATACTCTACAGCGTGGTTTTCTTTGATCATTATGTCGCATATGTTTTCGTTATCCATTGTGAAGGGGATGCCCAGAACGCGCCCATATTTTCCCTTGCCATGAGATTCTACCGGTAACTTCTCCCCGCAAAGCTCTTTGAGACGCTCCTTAGCGGCAAGACCCAGCTTCTTTTCAGCGAGGTTTCTGGTTCGTGACTCAGGGGTGTCGATGCCTACAAGCCTTACTCTGGATTTGCGTATCCACACGTTAAAACCAAGGTCTATATCGACATCAATGGTATCTCCATCGATTACCCTGACTAACGTGCAGTTATAGAAATGTGGTTTCATGCCTTCTGTCCCATGTAATTAAGTATCTCGATGAGTTTTTTGATTTTTTGCTCATCCTTTACTTCTAAGTTGTTAACAATAAGATCAAACACCAAGTTCTCTCCGCTGTAACCAAATTTAGTTATGATCCTTTTCAGCGTCCTAGAGAATATCAGCAGGTTGTTACTATACTTGTCCTTTGCCTTGCCACCTGAAAACCCAGAATCCATTGACGGGGTCTTCAGGTACACGTTCGCTCTGACAGCTTGGGAAAGTATCCATTCCGCTGTGTAGTGTTGATCCATAGTAATCGTTTTCTTTAAGAGTAGCTTATCGATAAATAGCTGATCGGTTACCCTGACCCTTAAAAAAGAACCCTCCGAAGGCTCAAGGGCAGTCCTGTGCCTTTGATGCAGTGAAGGCGTTCCCATGTCATTTATTTGAGCATCAGAACTCCCAGTCATCATCACTCTCCTGCCAGTCTGGTTTGTGATTGATTGCTTTTGGTACAAATTCTTCATACTCGACATCAGAGTAGCGGCCAGTTGGGATGTCGTAATCAAGGTTTACAACGCCAGTGCCACCTACCCACTTGAACCGACACTTCCAGCAATGTATCTCTACATTCTTATCCTTATCGAGATGCACTGTTAGACCTATATCTGCCTTAGCGAAGAAAGCGGCAGAGCCTGAGATGTTCATCCCTTTAGGGACTGGGGTAAGTCCATTCTGATCGGTCATCATTTTGGCTGGATGAGCGATAAACCAGATATGCACATCGTGCGCTCTGGCAAACACAACCAGCCTAGTGAGCATATCGTTAATGCCCTTGTGTTCGTTGTCCTGACCTGATGATTGCGCTATATAGTTGTATGGGTCAATAACAAGACCTCTGACACCCAGACGCATAACAGCCTGTTTAGCCCTGTCTAGTATGCTGTCTATCGTTGCAGACTCACCCCCTCGTTGTTCGAGGAATAAGAAGTGTTCGTTAATCCACTTCATGGCATCGTTCTTTTCTTCCTCGGCCATCTTTGGCGTGTTGCCATCAAAGAAGGGCTTACCAATATACTTCTCAGACAGCTTGGCAATATGTAGAGGAGGAGGATTCTCGAAAGACGCAATGGCAAACTTCCACTCATCACGCTTGGCTAGGTTGACCATAATTTGATCAATAAATTCTGATTTGCCAGAACCGGGGATTCCTGTCACTACTGTTAACTGCCCAGTAACAACAGTGAACAACTGGTCAACACTCGCAATACCTGTCGAAACGCCACCAACAATGCCGTCTGTGTAGAGGTGATCAATGTCTTTGGTGTAGTCATCTGCACTATATATGCCCTCAAGCGGCACAGGCACAGCGTCCCGTACAAGATTCTGTACAGCTTCCTCCCCATGAGCTTTAAGGACATCATTGATGTCGTTACACCCTTCTGGGTAGCTCAGAGTCCAGCACTTGGCGCGTCCAATCCTCCTAGCAAGCTCCTCAGCCAATGCGAAGCCAGCTTCATCATCGTCACACGCTAGTATTATCTTCTCTACCTTCTCAATCTGCTCACGCGCATCCCAGACGTAGGAGAACTTGCCGTCTTCTTCTGGATCAACCTTCTTTCCAGAAACCTTTTGTGGTGCGCCATTCGGTACAGATACGCTATCAAACACCCCACTACTTGCCAAGGCAAGCCTGTCTGTCTCACCCTCGCAGATAACCAACTGCTTTGCATCCTCAGATAGAGCCTCAATGCCCCATAGCGTTCGTGCCGCGCCATCCTGAGTGAAGTGTTTGCCTTCCATTGATCGCCACTTAACAGCCTCTTTATCGCCATACACGAAGCCGATAGCTGGCAATTCACCCGCGCCATGAAAGTATTTTCGGCCAGAGACAATCTGAAAGTCTGCAACGGATTCTGGGTTGATTGATCTTGATTCTAAGTAGTTAGAGATTAGGCTTTGATCGCTTGCCACTGGTACGCTGATTGCTCTTACCTTTTGGGGGACTGGCTCAGGCTTTTGATATAAATCTGGCCTCTTCCATTTTCCTGATATGTGACAGTGATGGCAGTAATAGAGGCAGTCGTTGCCCTCGATAGTTACACTTAATGTTTTCTGGTTTTTCTTTTTTCTTGTATCACCGCACTCTGGGCAGTTTATTCGGCAATCATCAAAAACATTGCCAAAGATGTGAGCGTAGTCATTATTTTCCATTCTATTGTCCTTTAGTTGAGTGTATTGGCGCGGTTATTAAAATCTTCAATGAGGTCATTAACCAACCGCTTTCTTCTTACCCCCGATTCTTTTAGGCATTCCACCACCCTTTCCCTTAAAAACTCTGAATCGACATCAATGACATCGCATATGGGCGCATGGTGACGTTCAGCAAAGTATGCGGCACTCTCAAAGCTGATCGTTGGGTTTGAGTCCGATAAATCCCTCAAGGCTTGCTTGATCAATCGTTGGGCTAACATGAATGATGCTTCTTGGGTTTTCTCTGTCGAGTCCCCAGAAGATAAACTTTTGTTTGACTTGTCTGTCGTTTGCATAAATTTTTTCCTGCATACAATCTAAAATAACGCTTTCGTCAAGGTCTGGTCGCCTAGTGGCGTAATAGATGGTCATGGTGACAGCAACATCGCCCTCCATAAGAGTTTCTAGCTGGGGGCATTGTCCATCGAAAAGCTTAACATAATCTCTGGCTTTTTGAGACTTTATAAATGCAGGTCTTCCTCTGATGGTAACCAGCTTCCGTGAATTGGACTTGCTGGCAGGTTCTCCGAACACCGTAAAATTAATTGTTGTCATTCTATTCTCCTGTGTGTACCATGCACTGTACACGAATATTAATCAGTGTAAAGAGAAAATGATATGAGCAAGATAAATACATACTTATTAGACCTTGAGAATAAGGGAGAGTTACGATATGACGAAGTCAGTAGAAGATACGTTAAAACTGGACAGCAACATACCACCTCCGAGCGACAGACGGGGGCAAGGCGAGAAGCTACCGAAGGGAATGAAAGAAACAATGGAGAGAATGGAAGTGGGTCAAAGTTTTCGCATTGACTCAGAGGAGGATACCGCCAAGAGAACCATTGCGGCTATTCGCTCTGCTATCCAGCGATTTATGAGCAGTGCCAACTCGCCCATCAATGATGAGTGGGTTTTTTCGGTACGCATCCAAAAGAACTCTAGCAATGTAGTTGACGCTATCCGCATATGGCGGCTGGAAGATAAAAAGCTATGATTATTACCAACAATCACGGAATGCCTGATGTTGTCGTAACCGCACTGACGCAGGATGATTACACTAAAGGTAAGAGCAATAGGTCTATGACTCAGCTTATCGATAGCCCTCGCGTTGGCGTTCTGTATAAGGAGCATGAGTCTGCGGTGCAGAAAGATGTCACCGACTTCTTGTGGTCTCGGTTTGGGACTGCTATGCACAATGTGTTTGAACATGCGGTTGAAAGTACCGACAGCCTGATCACTGAGGAGCGTTTATACACAGAGGCTCTGGGGTGGACGATATCAGGTGCAATTGACCTCCAAGAACTTACACCAAATGGGCGCATCATTAGCGACTATAAGGTGACCAGTGCTTGGTCTGTGATCTTTGGCAAGAAAGAGTGGCACAATCAGCTTAATGCATATGCGTGGCTGGTCAGAAAAGCAACGGGCGATACTGTTAAGCAGTTAAGGATTATATGCATCATCCGAGACTGGCAACGCAGACGCGCCTATGAAGATGCATCCTATCCTCAGTCCCCTATCGAGATAATTCCTATTGATCTTTGGTCAGAGCGAGATCAAGACGAGTACATGGAAGGGAGAATCAGGCTTCACCAGAACGCTGAGTACGACAGGCTAACTGGCTCTGCGCTACCGCCCTGCTCTGATGCCGAAAGGTGGAAGAAGGAGAACTCCTTTGCGGTCATGAAGAAGGGGCGCAAGAGGGCTGTAAGGGTTCACACAAGCGAACAGGATGCTGAGTTGTTTCTTTACAACCTAGACGATGCCGACAAGCATTTCATTGAGGTCAGGAAGGGCGAGGCAACACGTTGCGTCCAAGACTGGTGCAATGTGGCGCGTTGGTGTGATCAGTACCAAGGAGAAAACAATGATCGGAAGTGATAAAACCTTTTATATAAAGATGGTTGGGATTTGGGGTATCACAGCAATGCCTAAACTATCTGCTAAGTTCTTTGGTGATGCGGTGAAGTTCACTTGCGCCAAGGGACACATCATTACGATGGACACGAAGCTGTTTGACAGCCTTGCTCCCATCGAAATCGTTGGCTTGATCGATCAGAAGTTTGAGAAAAACTTTGGGGTCAGTGCCAGCACTTATCGGAAAGACTTAGCTGGGTTCAAGCAAGACCCGTTTAGTTCTCAAAACAAAATATTTATTAAGGAGTAAGTTATGCCGAAGAAAGAAGAAGCGCCATCCAAGCTGACGTTCAAGGAGATATGGAGTATCGCAAGCAAGATACCCTGTGGCGATTATGTCAAGAAGAAGAATGGTCTCGATTACCTGTCGTGGTCAGATTCGTGGGCTTTGACAATGTCTCATTTCCCTCAAGCAACCTTTGCATTCTCTGATAACGATGTGCATCCAGATGGCTCCCAGAGCGTTGTATGCTCTGTCGAAATTGATGGCAATGTGCGGAGCATGTGGCTACCGATCACGAATTACAGCAACAAAGTGATCATGAACCCGAATGGCCGCGACATCAACGACACCAAGATGCGTTGCCTTGTCAAAACACTTAGCCTTTTTGGCGTTGGGTTTCACATTTATCAGGGCAAGATACAGCCAGAAGATACGTTCAATGACGATCTTGATGAGCCTGCCCCTGCGCCTGCCCCGCCACCAGCAAAGAAGCAACCGCCAAAAGCACCTGTGCAAGAGGCTCCTACTTCTGAACCTGTTATTAACACTGGTGACGAGAACTTTGACCCCAAAGAATGGGTAACAATGACGCTGGAGGTTGCCGCAAAGTTTGGCGAGTCACCAGATGGCCTGCGAGAGTTGTGGAAGGCCAACAAAAAGAAAATCGATGAGCTAGATACTCATCACCCTGAGCAGTACAAACGCCTGAAAGAGGCATTTACCAAAATGAGAGACGATCTCTCCAAGAAAGAGGAAGCATAGCATGAGTGAACAATACCCAAAGTCTGAAGGCGGGATGTGGAAAAACAATGCCAAGGCCAGTGAGAAACACCCTGACTGGCGCGGTCACATTGAGATTAGCAGTTCTCAACTGCGTATGTTGTTGGCAATGGCTAAAGAAAATCAGGCCAACCCTGACCCTGAGTTCAAGCTAAAGTTGCAGGTTGCGGCATGGCAACGTGTGGCAAAGCAGACAGGTAACGAGTATTTCTATCTGGGCGGTGAAGTGTACAACCCCCCGAAGGATAAGCCTCAGCAGGGGCAGTATGCACAGCAAGCCCCAGCGCAAGCCCCAGTTCCTGATAATCAAATGCAGGATGCCCACAGTCAATTATCTGACGATGACATCCCGTTCTAGCGATGAGGCTTGATACCCGCAACAATGAGCAAGTGTCGGATATTCTTCTGGCACTTTGTTCTGCCTTCCCCGAACGATCTCAAGACGTTATGACGTTATGCCTGAAGGCAAAGAGAGGTGTCGTTCTGGAGTTGAAGTGCGCGACCAAGTCACACTCCTCGTCCCAGCAAAGGTACTACCGAAAATGGGTAGGAGAGTTCGCCAAGTTTGTTGGCATGACTCATGACGAGATGCATGAGGAAATGCTGTGCAGGGCTTTCGGGAGTGAACTCATAGCGACAACGATGGGGAAGTGCGAAGACCATCAAAGCGAAGCAGTGAGTGCGGATCGGCAGAATATTCTGTTCTCATTGACATGTTAATAATTACTGCTGGCGACCTTGGGTTCCGAGTTCCACCAGCACAGGAGAATTAAATGATTAAATTAGCAAAGAAAAAAAGCAACGCTGAAGAAATCAGAGACTATTTCAAAAGCTATCCAGACTCAAAGGCGAAGCATGTTGCCAAAGCGACCGGCTCTAGCGAGGCATATGTCTACACAGTTTTAGGTGATTTGATCAAGCGAAGGGTTTACAAAAAGCGCAAAAAGGTACGTCTTGCGCCCAAAAAGGTACGTCTTGCGCCCAGTAAAAGTGATGGTTCAACAGCCGCCTACTATGAGCTTCCCAAGGGTGCGACTGAACTTCAGCACCTTATATCCAAAAAGGACATGAACGCCCAGATCGGGGAAATATTCAGAAGCTGTTACAGGTACGGGGAGTCTTCTCACAGCGACAAACTCCGCGATGCGAAGAAGATAAGGTTCTATATTGACGCTGAGATAGAGAGGTTGTCGAAATGAAGATTGAAAAGAACATCCCCATCCCTAGCCGCAGAGGCAGAAAAGGCAAATATGCTTTTGTATACGAGATGGAGTACGGAGATAGCATTCTTGTCACTGACGATAAGGAGAAGCAGAAGATATCTGCACACATTCGATACAGCGACAAAAACTGCCGTGTGGTGGTGAGGACGCTGGAGGATGGCTCCATCAGGGTTTGGAAGGTCAAGAAAGATGACTAGGCTGGAGCAAATGCAAAAGCAGTCAAGGAGTACCATCAGAAGCATCCTGAAGTCTGGGATGCTTTTGAGCGGTTCACCTTTGACCGAATCGAGCGCGGCTTCAAGCACTACTCAGTGAAGGCTATCTTTGAGAGGATACGCTGGGACATGACTGACGTTGGCGGGGATGGAGTTACCGACTTCAAGATTGGCAACAATCACCCCACATTTTATGCTAGACGTTTCATGAAAATGTACCCTCAGCATGAAGGCTTCTTCAGGACAAGGATGCAGACAAGCGCATTCAGCCCAGCAAGGCGGGATGGCGAGGCTTTGCCTTCTGATGTACAGTAATCGAGGCGGTATTTAAGGTAGGGTGAGCGGTGGCATCCTGACCTATTCCTAGCCTTGTACAGGCGCAAATGCTAAGAGGTAATGTAGTGGTGACCGCTAAGGTCAAGAAGGTAACCTGATACATACGCCCAATTATTTCGCCCACCGCACGTTAATTGCTGATAAGTTAATAGCTAAAACCTACCGGGAACGGTCATATTATTCTTAGCTTGTTACACATATAAGACGCGCCATAAAACATTATCTACTAGGAAAAATATTATGACGGGACAAACGCATGGTGGAAAAGGCAGTAAGAGAAGGCCAACAGCCAAAAGTTTTCACGACAACTGGGATGCCATATTTGGCGACAAAGCTGAAGAGGTGTCCGAGTTTGATTGGGAGTGTTTGAGGTGCAATAAGGGGCTGGCTGAGGATGACCTCTACATTGTTGAGGACGTTAATCATGAGCCTTTTGGCGATACGACAGTCGAGAGGATAGAGCATATAGTTCACTGTTCAGCTTGCGGTGAAGAGGCTATGGATGTTAGTTAAGCTCTCAAGGCAGGATATACACTCATCTGAGGTGATGGGTGCTGACACTGTGAAGCTGTGCGAGATGCAGGGATTCTCTCCGCGCTTAGAAAACGACAGGCAAAGTCGAGTAGAGGCCAACATATATGGCTTTAAGGCTGAGTTCGCGGTTGCCAGATTGCTAGGTGCAGACCTGCCTACAGTTAATGTGGTGAGCGATGGCGGGGTTGACGCTTGGGTGGATGACATATCGATAGATGTGAAGTTCAACAATGCTGAGTTCGGTAAACTTATATTCGACAACATGGATAAGTTTAAGGCTCAGGTTGCTGTGCTTGTGGGCAAGACCGCTGACCCCGCAGTGATGCGAGTCAATGGCTGGGTGGGCAGGAAAACCTTCATGGAGAAATCAGTGAGCCATAATTTTGGATATGGCGATAGACTGGTAATGAATGACTCAGAGCTTTATCCAATAGAGACGCTATGGCGAAAGCTGGCGGAGAAAAGATTCAGCTAATCTTATTCTTAACAGGTCACAAATAAGAATACAGCAGGTAAAAAGAAGCCCCTCTCCGTAGAGAAGGGCAAAATACTACACTCATCGTGGGGAAATACCCCGCTATTAAATCATAAACAGGCGACTTTGCAAATCTGTACATTGACGCTGTCATCCCACATCATCTTGGATAATGCCTCATCAACCTGAGTAAGGTTCTCAAAGTCTTGCGAGAAGTGAACAACATCCACAGTGCCGTCATCGTTGCTGACTCGCTCAGTGGTCTTCAGCTTATAGTAGCTTTCGGCCTCAGAGAAGCTGGGGTCTTCGGCAATGTCGAACCTAATGTCCGTATCTCCCTCACAAGTTAAGCAATAAGCCCTGTTGTATGGGCTAGCAGTGTCCTCCTTACCTTTGAATCTCATCAGGTAGTTTTCTGTCGGCATGATTGGCCTGACCTTCCATGTGTTGCTTTCGCTGTCCCAATAAGGCTGACGATCTATGCCTACATCATTGCTCCCGCAGTAGGCGCACGTTGCCTTGATCGGCCTGTTCTTCAGGCTTACGTTGTTCATGACAAGCCCTCGGCTGGATATCCATTGATAATGAATGATTTCAGCGCGTCTTCAGCTTGAGCTAATTGCCCAGCAACGAATGGGTGACCTAAGTCCTTAGCGATAAACGTCAACACGCCTATTGAGTACAACAACTCATCATCAGTTGCGCCCTCAACACGAATATCCTTGATGTCGTTTCGGCCATCGCAGTCATTGTCTTTTACAGTCATCAGTATCATTTTCTTCTCCTACTATCATAGTTTTTACCCCTGCTGGATTCGATTCCAAGCAGAGGAAAGTAAGTTTATCTGAGCATCGCTCAGGTTGTTTTTCTGGGACTCGATAGCGTCATCGACAATCCCTAGCGCATCAGGCCAATCCATCCTGACCTTTCGGGGCTGGTCAGGCATGGGTATCTCCATCTGCAAATGTGCGTCACCATTAATCATTCTGCAATCTCCTCTGCCGATCTTGTGCATCCTCTGAGTCCCTCATGATAAGCAAACTCAATGATTTTAATTAATGCGTCAGATAGCCCCACGCCCTCCTCTTTTGTGCGCCTCGCGTCACATTCAGTAATTATTTCGTCTATGTTCATAATTTAATCTCCTCAACGTCATCTTCGCATACGGAATCACTTACCCATGACAAATCTATATCGCGTGATTGAGTAAACAACTTCACGCTACCGTCTTCGTTGAGCAACTCGTTACCGTCTTCGTCCACCTTGTAGAACTGTATGTCCCACACTTCAGTTGTGTATTTAGTGTTTTTCATAATAATTAATCCCTAACAAGTTAAAAGTAAAGGGGCGTTCCCGCCCCGTCAAGTTATGCGGCAAGGGGGTCATCACTTGCCACGATGTAATCGATACCAGACTCATCGATCATCTTGCGAGTCCAGAAGTCAGGATGCTTGACCAGAATCAGTATCGCATCAGATTCTGCACAGATGCGGTAGTCCTCATCGCACATCTCACCATCAGTGAAGATCAAGTGGATATCGCAGTCAACACCGTTAGCTTCCATCCACTCGACAGATGCCGCCATATAAATGCCGCCACCCATAGAGACATCAACGTCCAAGAACTCAGAGCCAGACATAGGCTCATCAACCTGACGCACAGACTCGCCACACTGCACTAGCACCGCGCCAGAGCGAGGGGCAAGGGTGTCGATCAATGACGCGGCCTCATTGAAGAACGCGCTGACAGTTGACTCGTATCGCATACAAGACCAGCTAGTGTCCACAGTGATACCGATGCGATTGAACGTGCCGATCTTGGAAGGGCTGATAACACCAGTGTTCACCAGTCTTCTGCGATTGATGCGCTTCCAGCTAGACTCTTCGCCAGCCGACATCGCAGTAGCGCGGTCAGCCAGAGCAGATCGCCAGTCAACACTGGATGCGTTGATAGCCCTGACTCTGCCACCGCTCTGAGCAATACTCTCGGAAGTATTGACCTGCTTGTGACCCTCATTGTCTTCGGAACGAGCCAGATCATCTAGAGCCTGATCGATCACACGCTCGACAGATTCGACATCAGCTTTGATCTGATCGACAATGTCTTCATCACTATCGCCATCATACTGAGGAACAAGGTGAGTATCATGACCTTCGGAAGTCGCACCATCGAGCGGATCGCTATCGTCAACAGGTTGATCAGAAGAGTCATCATCACCGCCAGCACCGCCAGCATCATCGTTGCCCTGCTGATCATCGCCATCATCACTAGACTGATCGGCATCATCCGTAGGCTGGTCATCAGACTGACCATCTGAGCCACCCTGATCGCCATCGTCATCACCATTGTCAGGCTCAGGCTGAGGCTGTTCGGGCTGTTCAGGTTGATTCCAATCACGCGCCAGATAGATGTCATCCACAAACATATTGCGGTCAACATCATCGCGTAGGATGCCAGCAGGTATCATCTCCAGACCCATAGCAATCAGGTCAGCGTTGATCACTGCATCAGCGTCACAGTTGTAGAAGTGCGGGTTGAAAGGAATCTTGCTATTGCCGACAGTCCTGACATAGCCGCGATCCATGTAGGCTTTGCCGCGCTGTGGGTGTTGCAGGATTATGTGCGACACCTCATGAGCAAAGAGAAAAGCGCGTTGATTGTCGTTCGGCAACGAGCGAAAGAACTGCTCATTCACATAGACATAGTAGCCGTCAGTGGCGGCTGTTGGGATGCGTGAAGTCCAGATCAGCTTGGTATTCATCAGCAGGGTGTAGTGAACCCGCACCTTTTGCTTGCATGATCTGCATCGTGGCGATCACCATGCGAGACCTGACCATGTCAGGATTCTCGCAAGTGAACAGTTGCTTTGCATTGAAACTAGCCATTACAGCACCTCTGCATTTTTGGCGTTGAATTGAGATACCACATCGCTGTTGGTTACCCAGCCGTTGGTGGTCATGATTGCCTGAAGTCTGCGTGACATTGTCACTTTGAGATCAGAGCGAGACAGTCGCTGTACATAGGCGAATGCGTTGTCAGCGGTGAGCGAGTCAACCGATGATGCCAGAGCATTGTTGGCCGCTAGAAGCTGGTGACCAGTGTCATCGGGGATAAGCGCACCCAGCGGATCAGCCTGAATGTCATTGCCAGTAGGCACTTTGCCGCGCTCATCTGCATACTGCGACAGCATGGCGGTAGCACCTACACCGATGTTGGCCTCGATAAGCTTGGCGATCACACCAGTGATGGGCGCGTCTTGACCATTGATATCGAGAAAGGCCGTCAGGTGATTGCTGGCGTAGGTGGCAGACCTGAAGGAGCAATACTGCTCATAAGTAGCAGGAACGCCATCAGCAAAGAAGCCCTGCTCTGCATACTGCAACGCGCAACCGATGATGAGCGGGTGAACATCGTTCTCCAATGCCCAGTTTGCCCAGCCTTGAACATCAGACTCGACCTCGAAAATTGTCACTCGGTCAGTCAGGTGAGCCAGCAAGCGATTAGCTCCTGACTTGTCAGTGGTACGGTTACCAGCACCGATGACCACCCAGCCCTGCGGCAAATCCCAGCCGCCAATGCTATGCTCGGATCGATCAAAAGGATCGGCCAGAGCCTTCTGAACATCGTTCGCGCCTTGAGGAACCTCATCCAGAAACAATATGCCATGCTCCTTGCCAGTCTTCTCGATCATCCTGACGACAGGTGACTTGGTGTACTGAGTGATTAGTTGACCATCGCCCTCCTTGGCTGGCAGTGCAACACCTACAAGTTCCTGAGCATCGCACTGGCTGACGCGCAGAGTAATCATGCCGATATCGTCAGCGATAAGGCCGACAGACTCAGCAAAGGCACTGCGTACAACAGTGTTGATCCATTGTGATTTGCCAGTACCAGTGCCACCCAGCAATATAAACGGCTGAACGAATGGCGTGGCAAATATGATTGGGAGCATTTGCTCCATCTCGTTAAGAGTAGTTTTTGTGTGAGACATAATTATTATTCCTTGAAAGGTTAAGAGTTAGTCGATCAGGTCATCCAGCAAACCACCCGCTAGCTGGACATCAGCGTATGAAATTCGTTCAGTACTGACAGGCTTGGTAAGCTCGGCAAGGTTCTTTTTGACGTTTATGGCCGTCTCAAGAGATGCTTCACGCGCTGTGTTGTCAGACTTCCAGTTGTCGGTGGTCTGGTTGACAATGCTCTCATCAATTGAGTCGCACATGGCGATCAGTCGAGGGTCATTGTCGTAGGACAGTGCCATGCCGCGTAGCTTGGTGCTGTGCGTCTTGGCATGATCGATCAGGCTGG
>UEXL01000026.1_pt1 | contig 53320 bp, 70 predicted proteins | sample 1796671 | NCBI WGS metagenome assembly UEXL01 (sample SAMEA4772471, study PRJEB27181) | metagenome | reverse complement strand
TAGAAACATAAACAGAACGTTTTCTGTTGGTGCTGATATTGCGGCGTCTGCTTGGGTGTTTAACCTCGTTTTGGCCCCGCCTCCCGCCCAGCCCTCAAAATCTGGGAAATTCCCGATATTATGTTAAATTGGGCGGAATCCCAGCAAAAACAACGGCTTACGCGCATTGTTTTGTTAGTTAGTACTTACTTACTTTGGCCCGTTCTGAGCAGAGGCGGTACACTATGTCGCGCAGGTCGCCCTAGAGGTGGTTTTTCTTCCATCTGAGCGCCTGTACTGCCCTCTAACGGGCGCAGGCCATGCAGTAGTAGGAACCCTATGGGGTCGGAAAAAGCCTGTGAGATCGCGGTATGTTTCGACCCCCGCACCCCCCTATTTGGCGAGCGCGGCGAGCGCGATGGCTATAGCAAGGTTTGACGCACTCAGCCTCCAAAAATTCACAAGCCGAAATGCACCGATCCATTTCGCGCCCCGCGTTACCACAGGTAACACCCCCCTTCTAATTTGGCTAAAAATTTTATTTATTTTTATATATGGCATAAACTCTGGCGATGGCAGACTCACGAAACAAGGGCGCGTCTTTCGAGCGCGACATAGTAAAACGCATCAACGTCTTTTCCGACGAGCATTCGCTTGGTTTTCAATGTAAGCGTAATCTCGACCAATATCAGACGGCTGACCTTTGTGACATCCAGATCCCCAACCACGCCATTGAGTGCAAGGCGTACAAATCTGGCTGGTGGTACGCACCCGCTTGGTGGGATCAGGTCTGCGCGGCTTGCGGCGACAACACACCTGTTCTGATCTACAAGTTCAACAACAAAGCGATCAGGGTCTGTATCCCGTTATATGCAATCAACGAAAAAATGCCGCGAGACAACTCTCGTACAGCGGTTTTAACACTCGACGAGTGGTTTGAGCTGCTGAAGGTTAGTTTTGATCAACAGCAAGAGGCTGCGTAATGGCACAATTCGACGATATTGATATTTTTGCTGGGCCTGAGCGCGACATGATGGGCGTACCGATCACTGGTTCTAGCCGTGACCGCCAACTTGATGCCCTTGAGGGTATGGTTCGCCAAAGATACATTGATCCCGTGGAAAATCGTGCGAAGGATATGGTCAAGATGCAGGTCGCTGAGGCTTTGAGCAGCGTACCCGGCATCAAGGGTGAGGCGATTAGCTCAATTATTGCGCTTGCCGACTCTCAGAACCCTGATGACAAGCTCATGTTCAACCAAATCGTCTCTCGTTTGGACTTACCAGTCGATGTACGGCGTATGGGCGACGATTATGCGGTTTCAAAGCGTTTTGAAGACGTTTTGGGTGATAATTCCAGCGTTGGGGTGTCTGCATTTCTGCCTGATGAGGGTGATAACCAATACAGTTTGTCGGCTGAGAAGCGTTTTCCCAATTTTTTAGGCGGTGAAGCCCGTGTAGGTGGCAATATTTCGACTGGCGGTGACCCTGAGATCCGCGCCAGCTTTATGAGACGGTTTGCTGGTGGTGGTGATGTAGATATTTTTGAAGACCAAGACATCCCAGCCGATATGTACCGCCGCGATGGTTCGATCAAGTCTGCTGAGGGTTACCTTGGCCCCGTAACAAACAAAAATGACGGCAAGACGATGACTGAGTTGTCTATTGGCGTTCAGATAGATGGTCGTGAGGTCGAAATACCCGCGATGGTTCCTACGCTCAGCGAGTCTGAGATAGAGATGCTTAGGAATATTCGCGTTGGCATCGACCCTATCCCGCGAAGCATTCAACAAAAGGCTGTAGAACACGCGAGGCCGTTGCTTGAAGCAGGTGAAAGCCCGTTTTTTAAGGGCTATGCCAATGGTGGTGATGTAGACATCTTTGAATCGCCTTTAGATCGTTTGACTCAACCAATTCGTGGTGACCTTGGCCCCATGCAACAGATTGTTGCTGAGGAAGAGGGTTTGCGAGGCAAGGCTAAAAGGCTTTTAGCTGGCGCTATGGGCGATGATCGACAAGCTTACCGCCGAGCGGGTAAGTTGCTGGGAGCTGCTGACCTTACCCCTGTGCTTGGCGATGCAGCCGCCGTTGCTGACGTTTCGGATGCCTATAGAGCTGGCGACCCTGTTGGTTTGGGCTTAGCTGCCCTTGGGTTCATACCCGGCATTGGCGGAACCTTATCCAAAGTAGGCAAGGGTCTACGGGGAGCGCCTAGTATTTCAAGCGAGGGCATACCTCAGCCACCCAAGATCAGCAAAAAAGAAGCTGTTCCGCTTTTAAAGCAGCAGTTTATTGAGGAACAACCGCCAATTGGCTCTTTTGATGAAGCCACAGGCAAGCCCGTCACAGAAAAACTGAACCGTGATAGGGCAAACGCTTACGAAAGAAGCATAGTAAAAGGGCCACCAGCAGTTTTTCGCCGCGAGCTTTTTCGGCTTGGCAGCAAAGTAGAAAGACAGCCTCTTGCTGAAAGAAAGATAATAAACCCAGAAGTTTTGAAAGATTATGTTGGGGTTCCTGTCGTTGGAGATATGAGCGCCAGAATAAAAAACCCTACTAGCCAGCCCTACCCAGAAGATGCTGGCATATTATCTGTTCGCGGAGTGCCATTGTCCCGCAGAGTTATACCAGAAGGCGGGTTTCAATTTACAGCAGACAGCGAAGGTGCGGAGAAAGGTTGGTCTTCTATGGAAGGCATTGCCACCAAGAAGCAAGGCAACATTATTTTAGCTGCTGAAAAGACGAGCAAAGACCCTATTGGAATATTTAGCGCAATGGGCGCTGAATCTATGGACTTCACCAGTCCAACTCTAGAAATGATGATTGCCCAGATACCAGCGATAAGAATACCTAAAGCAGACTTAGCCGCGTTTGATAAAGTAATACGAGAGGGTACGAAAACGGTTAAGCCAAGACCTCAATGGGTTGGCCTAGATAGTCCTGATGTTTTTGATCAAATATTAGGTGAAGGCGGGTTTGACAGGGGAGGCGCTGGCGCACTAAGAATTGATATTCTAGCGGAGATGAAAAAGGATAAGTGGAAAAAGCTTGGCTTCCCTATTTATGACGATGCTTACCAGACAATGAAGGCTCAAGAGTTTGACGAAGCCGTCAAAAACTCTACTGGGCTTAGTATGTATAGAGCTGACCCAAATCGCGGCGTTTTTGACGAGCCTTATCACAAATCTTACAACAAAACCTTCCCCGCCATGAAAGACCAAGAGTATCTTGGCGGCTTAGTACAAGGCGTCCCGCCAGAAATAATGTTCCCCGATACGTTTAAAGATTTAAGCCAGAGAATAAACAGGGCTGGCGAGCCGTTCACTTACGGGCAGCAAACTGGCTCGTTGGTCATGAATCCAAAGCTTTACGAAGAGTACGATGACGAAAAGATACAAGGCATCATCGACTACCTAAACGAGTATGCAGGGACTGATTACGCAGAAGGTGGCGCGGTAAATGTTGATGACATAGACATCTTCGGAGAAAGATAATGGTGGGAACGGTGGGTTTTTATACCAAGCTTCACAAGCTAACTAAGGTTAACGATCAAAACCTTTACTTAAAAGCTGAAGATATTGCCAATAAAATGCGTATTGCCACGGGCCGTGGTGACGATACACGCCGTCATTTTATGAAGCAGGGCGTGAAGAAGGAAGAGCTTGCGGAACTTGGTTTAACTGAGCTATTCAAGAAGGAAAAAGTCACTCAGCAAGAAATTTTAGAAGTTATTGCAGCTAATCGTGTTGAGCTAGAAGAGAAAATCTACCGCGCTGGCTCTGGTGATGATCTTGAATTTGGCAAAGAGATTGAAGACTTAGACATTCAACAGGCTCACGGGCCTGACTATGTAGAGAAGGAAGCTTTTGAAAGGTTAAGAGAAGATACTGGCCTTACGTCCGAAGCAAATTATTTTGAATGGGAAGATATATTGCCAGAGCTGCCAAATTACGCAGACAGCTCTGAGCTGCCAAGGCTAGACAATCAGTGGGAGCTTTATAAGCGCGGCGAATGGATCTATGAAGACCTTGACCAAGATATAAAAGACGTTTTAATGGATAAGGTGGCTAAGGAGGTTGTTAGAGATTACTACGAAGATCCTCTACAGCGCATGACACTTACCGTTGTCGATCAAAATGCAGAGTCTACCGATGTTGCCGCAAAAACTAGCTTTAATTTTAGCTACTCGTTGGTTGGCAACGATTCTTCGGGCTGGAAGTTAGCTGATAAAGAAGCCGAAAGTTTTAAAAATGGGCTTGGCAATTTTAACTTTGGTGCAGGGCTTTCTGATACGAATCTTCCTAGCGCAAACGAAGCAGAGGTGTGGCTACGAGGCTTGGCTAGGAGTGAAGTCGCCACTGGCGACATGGATCTTGGCTCTTTAGGCAAGCGCGACGATACGCGGTGGGAGGATAACACCCTCGACGGCGGCGACAATTACCAAGAAAGGCGCTTTGGATTGGTTGGGCCAAAGCGGTTCAGTGAAGGCGTTCACTTTGCTGATGACATAAACAACATTTTTCACATCCGCACCAAAGACCGTGAAGGCCCGAATGGTGAGAAGATACTTTACGTTGAAGAGCTGCAATCTGACTGGGCGCAGCAGGGTCGTAAGAAAGGTTTTTATGATGCTGAAAAAGTTAAAGCGGGTGAGGATGCCGCAACAAACATTTTTAGAGATCTAAGTGACTTAGCTTTTGTTGATGAATACCTTATCGACGCTGATCTTGGTACAAATGATACAGTCGATATTTTGAGTGCGGCAAGGAACCTTCGGTCAAATGCTCAACAGCAGCGAAAAAACATAAATTCGGCAGGCAAAAAACTTCAGAAACAAGCAGTTCTTGACTATTTTACGCCTGAGCAAAAGATGCAGGTGGCTCGCCAATACATAGGTGCCGTGCTTGTGCCGCCTAGACCTCCTGCATTTGGTGGCGCAAAGACTCCCGAAGCCGTGCTTGATTACCGTATGTCTGAGTTAGTCGATAACCCCAACGCATTAAACCAAGTTGTTTTCAACGCCTTTAGAGAAAACAATGAATTGAAGGAAAGGTTTGTTTCAGACGTATCGGCAAGATTAGAAGCTGCTGGGGAAGATTTAAGCCTTGAAAGCGGCAACGGCAAGACTGGGTTGGCGGGTTACTTTCACCGAAAAGCTTCTGAGCAAGCCGCAGACCAGCTTGAGCGAGAAGGCATTCCTCGAAATGCCTTTGAAAGAATTGAGGCGGCAATTGAAAAGCACAACCCAGACACTGGCTTTAACAGTTTTGGTGAAATAACACCAATGATTGGGGATGGTACACGGGTTCCGGGGATTACGGTAACTGGCCTAGCGGAAAAGCAAGGCGATCTTCCAAAAACTGGCCCGTTTGTAATGAAGACCGAGGACTGGAACAAGCTTGCAGTAAAGCGTGTTTTCCAAATTGCAGAAGAAGAAGGTTATGACGGCGTTTCTTTTACGCCAGCGGATGTTCACATAGACCGCTGGGGCGACGAGGAACTTAGGTCGCAGTACGACAAATCTATACCTAGCGCAGTTCGCAAGGTTGTCGGCAAGGTTGCATCTAAGCCTGACCGAGAAAGCAAAATGGAAGTTGAGGGCTACGAGTCGCCCATATACTTTTTAGATGACATAAACGCCAACGGCGATACTGTTTCAGAAAGGGTTTCTGGGCCTTTGACCATGTTTTCCCCTGCGCCAATCACCCTTGCCGCAGGCATTACAGGCTTGGGCATGGCGCAAAAAGCCAGAGCTGACACGCTTGCAGTCAAGGCGCAACGCATGAGATGGTTTTGGATGCGCTAAGCGGGGCTGGCAGTGTGATTGGTGGTGGCCTTTCGGGTCTTGCTGAGTACACAAGAAACATTCCAAAACGCATATTTATGGATGATGAAGAGAGCGAGGCGTTAGCTGCTCGCCAAGAGGCTGTGGGAGATTATGTTTCTGAAGGATTAAACTACGAGCCGCGCAGCGAGATGGGCCGCTCTATGAGTCAATCAGCTCAGGAAGGAATAGCTGGCTTATTGCAACCAGCTATAGAGTACGCCAAGCCAGAAGTTGAGCAGTTTATGGATTACATTCAAAGCGAAGAGCAGCGTAATTCGCCGCTAGGCGCTTTGTACAGGAGCGGCAAGTACGTCTACGAAGACATCTTTGGTGAGCCAGAAAGACAAGCGGCTAAGGATGCCTTAGACCTTATCTGATCACCTTCTTGAACTCAGCGGTGACCTTGACCTCGACCTCATTGTCTTGCTCAAGCGCCTCTATGATCACGTCTTCGATGAGATCTTCTAGCACGTCTAGGTCTAGCAGCGTTTTAACGCTGACCTCAGCTATTACTGTTACTTGGCGCATCGCCTATACCTCTGTCTTTTTTCCACATCCTAATGATGTAATCTGATTCTGGCCCAGCGTCATGCTGGCTTTGCAGAACGTGCTTGTACAGCTTCATGGCCTTTGCACTGTCGGCATCAAGCATCATTCTAAATGATGCCATGTCGAGCGTCTGAAAATACTTTTCCATCTAACCTCCAGATTGTTTCACATGAAACATTATAGCGTTTTCAAAAAGCTTTTAAGGTTGTTGTTTGTTACGGCGTCAAACGCCTCCTCAAACACTTCTTCCATACCAAGCTCTTTGGCTAGGGCTTTGATCGCCTTGCGCTGATCTGAGCCAACCCGCCAGATACGAAAGTCATCTGAGTACTCAAAGTACCAGTCGTGCTCAGCCAGCAGCCGCTTCAGTTCGGGCAGGCCATCTACGTTTTTGATCTTACCTTCAACTTCTAATGGGTTAAATTTCATCACTTGTGTCCTTATTTTTTTTAGCTTTTAGGTGGTAATCTTTATGCACAACGCCAAGTTTGGCGTCTCCACGCCTATGCTCAGTAATCCAAGTTCTGCGCTTAACATCTCCAAACTCATCTTTGTACACGCGCCAGTGACCGCGCACCTGATGCAGTCGCTTACCGTAGGAATCTGCTCTAGGCTTTTGATCTGCGATCTCTATGCCCATCGGCTTAGGCAGGTTTATGCCGCAGCGATAGTAGGAGTCGTATGGCTTTATTTTTGGTCTGCGGCTTTTCTTGCTGCGTTTTACGGAGACTGGTTCTTTTGATACCCACGGGTAGTTGAGCATCGACACGATTGTCCAAATCAACTGAATAATTTTTCTGTTCCAAAGCTCCTGATCTCCAGCGGCCCATGATGTTTGGTCTAATCCGTACTGATCTTTAGTAGAAATCCAGCTAGTTTCATTGCACATATTAAGAAATTCTAATGGCATATCTAGTACGTTGTCTGGCTTGACGCCGGGAATATAACCAACTGCAATTTTCATCCGCGAGTAGGCTCTTTCCTTGTGATCCTGCAAAGTTTCGTTTGGCTGACGATCAAGTATTGACTTAGGCAGTTTGCCAAAAGATGTTTGGCTCTTTACAAGATTTCGATAAGAATCGCCAATACGGTAAACTAAAGGGAAACGGGCTTCATAAATTCTTCGATAAGTCTTGATTGGAGTTGTGTCTTTTTCTTGAGGTGTTGAAAATAGCCCAAAAACTGTAAAAGTAATCTCTTCTTTTTTAGGTGACTGAGTAGCCCAAACACCAATAGAAGAAAAGCGCCGAACTTTGTGATCTAAATAAAGGCTTTCTTCATCTTCCTCGCTTTCTGAGCCTAATATAAATTCATGGGCTGCTAAGGCTTCATCTCCGATTGGTTCCGCATCTTCCCACGTTGCTAGGCCGCTTTTGTTTGGTACGTTGACTTGAGCCAAGAAAGGCATTTCTTCCAAAACGTCTTCTCCTTCATAACCCACAACCTTTACATCCATGTATGCCAACTTGTTGTAAGACATACCGTCGAACTCAAACCAACAATTTCTAAACGGAAGTTGAAATTCATCGTGTGCGGATGCCATGTTTTGGCAGCGAGCCGTAACATCTTTTGTGTGCTTCGATTGCATACCAGTCCAGACTGGATCTTCAAAAGCTTTTTCCAACATATCGTCATCAATATCGAAACGAACCGCCGACCTCATTCTGTTGTGTTCGTATTTAAAATCTTTCGCAGCTCGATGAGATGGTCTTTCTGCTACCCCAAACATACGCTTATCAGGTTTTCGCAAGGCCATTAGAGTCATTTCGTAAAGATCACCCAGTTCAATATCACCCATCACTTTTTCCTTCGCCGCTTGCGCGGCGGTTTCTGTTAGTTAGTGCTTACTTCGGCGTTAAGCATTGTCGTTGTTGAGCTACGATACTCTCTATCGCTTGAGTCGGTACATTGGCGTATCTGCTGGCAGCTCTCGCGCCAGTTCATCCATGTACATAAAGTTTGAGTTGTCGGCTTTGCAGTCTTCCATCCAGCAGTGGCTGTCGAATTCACTGCCACACTGTGAATGGTGGCGCTGCTGGAAGTTGCACTTGCCGCACACCAACCAGTCTTTCAGCGGTGTGTTTAGAATTTTTAGGCGCTTGTTTGTGAGAACCGCTAGTGGTGTGACCTTAGCCCAGTGACACCTTACGCCTTTACCTTTTGCTGCTGCTTGCATCATCTTTCTCCCTTGAAGCCGCTTACGCGGCTGTCCAATATGAATTAACGGGCCTGTACCGGCAGTCCCAAGAGTCCATGCACACCCCGCCTTTAACCGCAGTCAGGTGGCGTGAGTTTCTGACAACTGCAACACCATCAAAGTCCCAATCCTGAAGCTTGATATATTTTCCTTTGTCATTGCGAGGAGGCTTGTTTTTCACAAAACCATTTTGCTCAAGGTACTTCATCCACACCTTGTCGTGGTTTGGATAGGCACCCACCTCCAACCCTAGCGCCATCATCTCTTCAAAGGTCTGTTGATAGGTCTTGCCAGTCGCTATGCTGATCGACCGAATCACGCAGTCCCCTTTAAAAGTTTTGCAGATCCGACCGTTGTCTGTTTTTTCAAATTCCATCATCTTCTTCCTTTTCCGTTGTTGATGTGATCATTATACACTTTCCGTGTCTATGTACAATCATTTATACAAATTAATTTAAACAAATAAATAGTTGCACATAGACACGGGATGCCTTACTATCTTGTTTCACCTACAGGAGAACGTGATGACCGATAACGAAATGACAGTTGAAGACCAAATCTTTGCCAAAGACCTGAGCCAGTTTGCTCGCCAGCACGACCTTGAACCGATTGAGGCTATGTTGCTGCCGGGCTTGTTCCGCAAGGCTTCTCAGCAAACTGACGTGAAGCTGCTCGCTCTGACCGCTAAATCTTTAGAGGTCGCCGAGGTTGGCGAGTACCTAGCAGGACGCGCTCGCGCCCTAGCGACAACCGATACAGCCAAAGAGGTTTGGGCTGAGTATTTGCAGGAGGGTGCCGCATGAGCGCCCAAGCAAAGAAGGTTTTCTACAACCGAGTACGCAGGACTTGCCTCAAGCACAACATTGACATCGTATACAATGGTATGCCCAAGGCAGTTTTTGGCGTTGAGCTTGTGAAAGGTGGTCAGGTCATGTTTGCGGATCGCAGTAAAGACAATCGCCCTTTAGATATAAACTGGCAGCGCCTGCACGAAGAGATGACCGACTATGGCTACAAAGGTGGTGTGAAATGAGCGGCCCAATCAAGCAAATCAACAACATCTACGGCTATGTCCGTGTATCAACAGACGAGCAGGTCAAGTCTGGCATCTCTCTTGAGACGCAGAAGCAGCAGATCAGCGAGTTTGTTCGTGAGAAGTACAACCGTGAGGTTGACCAGTTCTTCGCTGATGAGGGTGTCTCTGGCACCCATGCAGTGCTTGACCGACCAGCCAGCCGAGATATGACTGACGTGATTGATCGCCATGACGTGGTGATCTGCACCCGACTTGACCGCCTGAGCCGATCAAGCTCTGACCTACTTGGCCTGATCCCAGTGCTACAGGAGATTGGCATCACAATGTATTTCTGCGAGCAGTTTGGCGAGATGCCGATTGTTTACCCAGATGCCGCCAAGTCTAAGGGCTTGGACTCTAAGTTTGATATGAACTCTATGGCTAACCAGATCATGCTGATGGTCTTATCGGCGGTTGCCGAGATCGAACACGCCACCATCAAGGATCGCTTTGCTGCTGGCAAACTAGACTGGGCATCTCGCGGTTACGCGATTGGCGGGTCAGCGCCCTATGGGTTCAAGCACGTTGAAGAAAAGCGTGGTAGCAAGACCCGCAAGCGTCTTGAAGAGGTGCCAGAGGAGCAGGATGTCTTGAAGTCTATCTACAAGCTGCACGGGCGTGGTCTTGGGCCTCGCAAGATTGCCAGACAGGTAAATAGCCTGCACGATATACCGCCAATGTCACATTCCAAGGTTCAACGCATCTTGAATCGCAAATTCCAAGGTGTTCCCGCCTAGTTTTTGTGTAGAATTGGGGTTGATTCTAGGAGATTTTTATGACGGCTCTTGAAGACGTGGAATATTCGATTCAAAAGATCACGGCAATGTTGGAGCAGGACTTCATGACTGTTCCCGTGCGCGAGATCTTGACCGACTGTTTGTCGCGGCTTGAAGCTGCAAAATTCAACATGGATGACTGATGGCAAACATTAACGGCTGGGGCCGTGGCACATGGGGCGAAGGTGCGTGGGGTTCCGTACTTCCCGTTGAGCTGACCACCGCTGGCGCGATGACCTCTGCGGTTGGCGCGGTGTCACTTGTTTGTGACAACAATGTTTCAGCCCCAAGCTTTGCCATAACCTCTGGGGTTGGCGCTCTCACAGTAGACGCTGAATCCAATGTAACCCTGCCAACTTTTGCAGTTACATCGGGCCTTGGAGCCGTCACAACGGATGCGGAAGCTAATGTGGCGCTGCCAACTTTCGCCGTTACATCCGCCCTTGGATCAGTAATAATTCACGAAAACGAGGTGGTTAACCTGCCTAGTTTCTTGATAACGTCAGGCTTCAATGGCGCAGAAGTTTCAACGGCTGCTGCCGCAAATGTTGTTCCGATAGGCGTATCAATGCTTTCAGCAGTAGGAGCGCCTTTGGTCTGGGGCTTAATAAACACTGGTCAAAACCCTAATTTTGATCCGATAGACACTGATCAAACGCCGTCTTACAATGACATAAGCACAACCCAATCGCCTAGCTACTCAACAATCAACGCTTAGGCGCACAGAGGATAAAAAATGGCAACGTATATCAATGACCTTCGCGTAACGGAATTAGCCACTGGCGAGGCAAGCGGTTCTTGGGGAACGACCACAAACGTAAACCTTGAGCTTCTTGCAGAAGCTATGGGCGTGGGAGCGGAGGCTGTAGCCAACGCCAGTACACACACTATCACAATGGCTGATGGCGCGACTGACCAGTTTAGAAGCACCTTCTTACGTCTTACAGGTGGTGGTCAGGCTTGCACGGTGACCCTTGCGCCGAATACGATCAGCCACACTTGGATCATGCGTAACGAAACTGCTGCTGCTTTGACACTTACCCAAGGCTCTGGCGCAAATGTGGTTATTGCTGCTGGTCAGACTAAGATTGTAGCTACGGATGGTGCAGGATCAGGCGCGATTGTTTACGAGATGGATGATCTTGAGCTTGCTGGTAACTTAACTGTTGCAGGCGTTCTTGACGTTGACGGCACTGCAAACTTAGACGTTATAGACGTTGACGGCGCAGCAAATTTCGCAGCCGATGTAACCTTTGCAGACGGCGCAGATATTATTACTGCATCAGCAGGAACCTCTAACTTCCGCGCAGGTGTCAACGCAGGTAACAGCATCACCTCTGGCGGCAACTACAACGTGGTTGTGGGCGATGAAGCGGGTACGGCTTTGACTACTGGTACAGACAACACGTTTGTGGGGTCAAACGCTGGTGATGCTCTAATTGATTCTGACCATAATACAGCAATAGGACACCAATCACTCACAGCAGATACTAAAGGAAGCAAATCAACTGCTGTAGGTGCGTTTTCTTTAAATGCTCAAAACTTCACAACGGCTACGGACACTTACAATACAGCAGTTGGTTATGCCGCAGGCGGAGCAGTCACCACGGGAATCCAGAATACATTCTTAGGGGGTCTTGCTGGTGATGCAATTACAACTGGTGATAACAACGTAGCTTTAGGCGCAGGCGCTTTAAGCACAGAGGACGCAGGAGGCAGGTCAATTGCTGTAGGCGTGAATGCACTTTCACAACAAAATGTCGATGGCACCCCTTACAACGTAGCTGTCGGACACGAAGCAGGTAAGGCAGTCACCACAGGCACAAACAATACCTTTGTTGGTGGATTAGCAGGTGATGCTTTTACAGATGCTGATTTTAATATTGGTATAGGTAAAAATGCTTTAGGCTCTGACACGCTAGGAAGTAAGTCAACTGCAATAGGTACTTTTGCTTTAGAAACTCAAAACTTCACTACGGCTACGGATTCTTTAAATACCGCCGTTGGTTATGCCGCAGGTCTGTCAGTCACCACGGGAATCCAGAACACCCTCTTGGGCGGTCTTGCAGGTGATGCAATTACGGATGCGGACTTTAACGTGGCTGTTGGGTACTTAGCTGGAAGCACTGATGTGAGAGGATCTCACACCACTAGCGTTGGTTACGGAGCATTAGCTAACCAAAACTTCACAACGGCTACAGATACTTACAATACAGCAGTTGGCTCTCTGGCGGGTGTAGCAGTCACCACGGGAATCCGTAATACCCTCTTGGGCGGTGAAGCTGGTGATGCACTCACAGACGCTGATGACAACGTGGCTGTTGGAGCCTTGGCGCTTAGTGGGGATACGTTAGGAAGTAGAAGCACTGCCATTGGTAGGGGCGCACTTAAAGTACAGAACTTTACCACGGCTACGGATGCTTTTAATACAGCAGTTGGCTACAGTGCGGGTGAGTCAGTCACCACGGGCCGTCTTAATACACTCATTGGATCGCGTTCGGGTACAGGTTTGACTACAGGTGAACGCAATACCGTTGTAGGTAGGGATGCGCTATTTACAGATACATTAGGGTCAAAAACCGTAGCTATTGGTCATGACGTTTTAGCTAGTCAAAACTTCACTACAGCTACGGACACTTACAATACAGCAGTTGGTGAAAGTGCAGGACTTAGAGTCACCACGGGCATTCAGAACACCCTTATCGGCGGTCTTGCTGGTGATGCACTCACTGATGCAGATAATAATATCGCTATGGGATATGGCGCACTAAGTAATGACACTCTAGGCAGTACCTCTATTGGCATAGGTGTATTAGCACTTACTGAACAAAACTTTACTACAGCTACAAATACTTACAACATAGCAATAGGTTTTAGGGCCGGTGAAAAAGTAAGCACGGGGACAGGTAACACTTTCGTTGGATCTAATACTGGGAATGGTAATGTTGTTACTACTGGTACTAATAATGTTGCTGTAGGGTTTAATGTTGAACAAAATGCTACTGGTGCAACTAACAGTATTGTTATAGGCCACAACTTTGCAGGTGCTAGTAATGACTTTAGCTTTGGTAAAGCTAGTAATGTTGTTACTAATGATTTTGATACCGATGCAAACTGGTCAAGGTCTTCAGATGAACGGCTTAAAAAGAACATTACAAATCAAACACTAGGTTTAGATTTTATTAATGCTCTTCGGACTGTTAAGTATAACTGGAAAGCAAGTGGCGAACTTGATGCTTCGGATGCTCAATTAGCACATCTACGAGAAGAAGATGCTGATGGCAATATTATTAACCACATGAATACAGATGCAGTAATGCACAACTTCATTGCTCAAGAAGTTAAAGCTGCGTTAGATGCCGCAGGGGTTTCAGACTTTGCAGGGTGGAAAGAAGATCACTACGGCGTACAGCAAGTATCCCGCGAGATGTTCGTTATCCCGCTAGTCAAAGCAGTTCAAGAACAAACCGCTGTCATCGCAGCACTAACAGACCGCATAGCGGCACTAGAGGGATAGAACAATGACTAGAGAAACAGATCAAATCGCACAAGATTACTCAGCAATGCTGAACAGCGTAAACGTAATTGAAAGTGTCCTAGATGCAAAAAATGAGTTTTATAACGACCACACCAACACTGAAAAGCAAGAACGTATTCTGCGTAGCTGTGGGTATCTTGAGGCGATGGTGGGCCTAGATGATTGGGGTTCTGAGGATATGAGCACTGTTAACGCAGCTATAAAAACTGCAAATGCATACGACCCTGCTGCTTAATGTCTGAGATTCAGTACCGCATGATGCCGCTTCCGTCATTGTTTTTGATGGAAACAACTGTGCCTGAGAATATGGTTACAAACATCAATGACTACTTAGATGAGTTAATGCACCAGAATGATCGTATCTCTGCTGCACATACGCTAGTAGGCCAGATAGGTAACGGCGAACAGCTTGTAATGGATCACAAAGATGGTCGTTTAGCAGAGTTTTCCCAGTTCTTAACGAACATGGGTGCCGAATACGTCAGTGCGTTTATGGCTAATACGGGCCAGCAATTAGATGGCAACCGTAAGGTAGAGATGGATGAGCTTTGGTCAGTACATAGTTATGCTGGCGATTACAATCCGATCCACGATCACGGCACCAAAACTATTATGGGTGTTAGCTGTACAACGTGGACTAAAGTGCCAGAACAGATCCTAGCTCAACCTGCGGCGGGTAGTGAGTCATACAATTTATACAACGCCTCTGGCGCGTCTGACGGGTATCTTTGTTTTAACTACGGGCAAAGTGCCACATGGGACAGAGAGCGCCTTAAACCTACGCAGAACGTGGTTATGAAGCCCGAAGTAGGTAAGTTATTATTCTTTCCGAGTTGGCTGCAACACATGGTATATCCCTTCCAAGGTGAAGGCGAACGCCGTACTGTAGCAGCTAACTTAAACTGCTGGCCTGTGCAGCAAGAGCAACCACACTAAGGATTAACATGAGCGAAGAAAACACAGTAACAATCAATGACGAGCAGTATGACTTTGAAGGTCTGGCTGTAGAGACTCAGGCAAACATAGCCCGTGTAAACGAGTTACGCCGTGAAGTAGCTTCGCTACAGATGCAGATTAGTGAGCGCCAAGCATTGCTTCAGATGTACATTGCCGCGATTACTGAGTCTGTTAAGCCCGTAGAAGAATCTGAAGAAGAGGCAAGCTAATGGAATTAATTGAAGTTATAACGACTCTGACTACGTTGTCGGTAATAGCCAGTGCTATTTGTGCTGCTACACCTACACCGAAAGATGATGCCTTCTTTGCCAAATGGATATATCCCGTAGTTGAAGCACTAGCTTTAAACATCGGTAAGGCCAAGGAATAATGGCGGCAACGCGCCCTACGGTTAAAGATGCTTTAGCGGAGATTGGCGCACACGAAAGAGAATGCGCCATACGTTATGAAAACATTGAAAAGCGTTTGGATTCTGGGTCTAAGAGGTTCGATAGAATCGAACACCTAATCTACGGTATATACATTCTTGTTTTAGGGTCGGTGTTAGTGCCGATACTAGTATCTATGGGGTAGAAAATGATTGCAGAAATCTCCGCGATAGTGGCTGGAGTCAACATGGCTTCAACCGCGATCAAAAAAGCAGCAAGCACAGCGGATGATTTAAGCACCATAGGAACCTTTCTCAGCAAGCTGGGTGGGGCTGAAGTAGAACTGGCTAAGGCTCAAAACCAAGGCGGGTTGTCGGAAGCTGACGCTGTTAAGGCTGCGCTGGCGCGTAAGCAAATTGCAGAGACAATGCAGGAAGTTAAAGACCTGTTTGTTATGAGCGGTAATGGTCATCTTTATCAGCAATGTATGCAAGAGATGGCGAATGCTAGAAAAGCCAAACAAGAAGAGTTAGCTAGGGCTACGGCAAAGAATAAAAAGTTCTGGAAAGATATGCGCCAGATCGGGATGCTTGTCTTGCTGGTTGTTGTTTTAGTACCCGCTGCTGTAGGCGCATTGTTGGCTTATTTGACCCGATGATTATGGCGTTTTTGCTCATAGTCATAGTTGACGGAGAGCCTTTAAAAGAAGAGTTTTACTTTAGGGATGTTACCCGCTGCAATCAGTTTGCTTATTACGTTGAGTCAGGCGCAGTTAAAATAGGCAGACAAGAGCGTAACCAAAACAATATAAGTGCTTACTGCATACCTAAGAAGATAGGCCGTAACACGAAGACTTGGGATTGACATGGCTGCTAAAAAATTACAAGAAAACAGTGAATACGCCCAATATGATGCTGACGGTGACGGCATTATCTCCGATGAAGAACTTGCAACAAGCAAAGAGCTGCAAGAGCTGCATCTAAGCCACGAACGTGCAGATGCCCAAAGAGCCATGAGCTGGTTCGCTTTATGGGGGATGTTGCTCTACCCTAGCCTCGTAGTAGTTTCTAGCTGGGTGGGTCTGACGCAAGCTGCAACTATTCTTGGCGATATGGCCTCGGTCTATTTCGTATCTGTGGCTGGCATTTTGGCTGCGTTCTTTGGCGCTCAGGCATGGTCTAACAGAAAGCCGTGATGTGGCAAATAACTGGAATACTAGGGCTTGCGCTGGCGGTAACGGGCGGCGCGTTTAAACTGTATGTAGACAAAGCCGAGGCAGAGCAAGAAGCAATGGCCTCGCAGCTTCGCCAAGCTGCTGACAACCAACTTGTTTTGGAAACAAATATAACCTCCCTAAACACTCAAATTATTGAGTCTGAGCAACGCCAACAGCGCGTCCTTGACCGGGTAAATGAGCTTCAGCTTCAAAACGACAAGGCTCAGGTTGAGGTGGCCTCTATCAGAAAAAAGTTCGCAAGGCACAACTTAGATGCGCTCAGTTTGAGGAAGCCCAAGCTAATCGAGAAGATAATCAACAAAGGCACATCGGAGGTTTTAAATGATCTGGAAAATATTACCAGTCTTAATCCTTAGCGGCTGCGGCCTTTTCGGGCAAAAGCCATACATTCCAGAAACCAAACCTGTAGAGGTTGTCACAGTAGTTCAGCCAGCAGCGGTATACCATCCTGCACTACCAAACCCCATAAGCACTTCGCCAGTCGAGTGGACGGTCTTGACCCCAGAAACCATGCAGGAGTACCTAAATGACTTAAATGAGGGTAACGCACCTACTAATGCTTTCTATGGACTTTCCACAAAAGGTTATGAGAATCTTTCGGCAACGATGTCAGAGATTAAACGCTATATCAGACAACTACAAAACATTGTACAATACTACAAATCCTTGGACAAAGAGACTTCTGAAGATGAGAGTAACGAGTAACGAGGGCATAGCCCTTATTAAAAAATTTGAGGGATGCGAACTAGAGGCTTATCAGTGTTCCGCTAACGTCTGGACGATTGGGTATGGTCATACCCGTGACGTTTCAGACGGTGACACCTGCACCCAGCAGGAAGCTGACGAAATGCTTGCGGAGGATCTGCAAGAGTTTGAGCAATACGTCAATGATTTGGTTGATGCGGATCTAAAGCAAAATCAATTTGATGCGCTGGTTGCTTGGACGTACAACTTGGGGCCAACCAACCTAATAGAATCAACGCTTTTAAAGCGGTTGAACGGTGATGATCTTGCGGACGTGCCGCACCAGATCCGTCGATGGAACAAGGCTGGCGGAAAGGTTTTAGATGGCTTAATCCGCAGACGCGAAGCTGAGGCTTTGTTATTCCAAGGAGAGCCTTGGGAAAATGTCTAGGCCATCACTCAAAGACTTTGAGATCCTAAGTGAGCAAGATCAAAATGAGGCGCTTGCGTTGTTGTCTCGGTTTGATCAGATGGACAAGCAGGAAAGCTGCCAGAACGACTTTATTGAATTCGTAAAACATATGTGGCCTGAGTGCATACTTGGGCGTCACCACAAAATTATTGGCGAGAAGTTCAACAAGATCGCCCAAGGCAAGCTCAAGCGGCTTATCGTCTGCCTACCTCCTCGGCACTCTAAATCAGAGTTTGCGAGCACTTACTTCCCTGCATGGATGATGGGCCGCAAGGGTGACACCAAGATCATTCAGAGCACCCACACGGGCGAGCTGGCAATTCGCTTTGGTCGAAAGGTTAGAAACCTAATCGACTCAGATGATTACTCGCAAATATTCCCAGACCTATCGCTAGAAGCCGATAACAAATCGGCAGGCAGGTGGACTACAAATCAAGGCGGAGAAAGTTTCTACGCAGGCGTTGGCGGCGCTATCACGGGACGTGGTGCTGACCTTCTAATCATTGACGACCCTCACTCTGAGCAAGACGCGCTGTCGCCTACTTCGATGGACGCGGCTTACGAGTGGTATACCTCTGGCCCTAGACAGCGTTTACAGCCCGGCGGGATAATAATCATCGTAATGACTCGCTGGTCAGTCAAAGACCTAGTGGGCAAGGTGCTCAAAAAACAGGGGGACGAACACGCAGACCAGTGGGAGGTTGTAGAATTCCCTGCGATCATGCCAGAGTCAGATACACCTCTATGGCCTGAGTTCTGGAAGAAAGAAGAGCTATTGGGCGTTAAGGCATCGCTACCAGTTAGTAAGTGGAATGCTCAGTGGATGCAGAACCCAACCGCTGAGGCTGGCTCTATCGTAAAACGCGAGTGGTGGCGCAAGTGGGACGAGGACTTTGTGCCTGCATACACCTATATTATCCAGTCATATGACACAGCGTTTTCTAAAAAAGAAACTGCCGACTACTCGGCTATCACTACTTGGGCTATTTTTCAGCCGCCCAATACCGATACAGATCAAATAATTTTGTTGGACGCAAAGCGCGTCAGGCTAGACTTCCCAGAGCTAAAACGACTGGCTTACGATGAGTACAAATACTGGGAGCCAGACTGCGTTCTGATTGAAGCCAAGGCATCTGGCACACCTTTGACCCAAGAGCTTAGGCGCATGGGCATTCCAGTCACAGCCTATACACCAAGCCGAGGTCAAGATAAGATTGCGCGTATGAACAGCGTAGCGCCGATTTTTGAGTCGGGCATGGTTTGGGCGCCAGACGAGACGTTTGCGGAAGAAGTCATAGAAGAAATGGCTTCGTTTCCGTTTGGCGAGAATGACGATTATTGTGACTCTAGCACGATGGCGCTTATGCGCTTTAGGCAGGGTGGATTTTTAGCTCTCAGCAACGATTATCCCGAAGAGGCTGAGTTTTTGAGACGTGACAGGCAGGTATACTACTAATGGCGATTGAAAAAAGCGGCTTAGGAACAGAAGACAACCCAGATATTATGCCTACGGGTAGTGCTATGGAGGTCGAGCCAGAGATGACTCGAAACGATGAAATCCGTAACGCAGCTCAAATCTTGGTTACTGAAGAAGAAATTTTGATTGATGACGAGATTGACGCCCCTGAGCCAGAAGAGTCGCAGATTGATTTTAACGCTAACCTAGTTGAATTTATCGACGATAGTGATTTATCAAAGCTTGCCAGCGATGTCATTGAGTCGGTTAAATCCGACAAAGAAAGTCGCGCAGATTGGGAAAAGACCTACACTGACGGCCTAAAGTATCTGGGCATGAAGTTTGACGAGGCAAGAAGCCAGCCGTTTGCAGGCTCCTCTGGCGTTGTTCACCCCATCTTGGCTGAGTCTGTCACCCAGTTCCAAGCTCAAGCTTATAAAGAATTATTGCCAGCCAAAGGCCCAGTTAAGACTGAAATTGTTGGTGCTCGCAGCCCAGAAGTAGAAATGCAAGCTGACCGTGTTCAGCAGTTTATGAACTATTACATCATGAACATCATGCAAGAGTACGACCCCGAAATGGATATGTTGTTGTTCTATTTGCCACTGGCAGGCTCTGCGTTTAAGAAAGTTTATTTCGATACCGCTCAAAGCCGAGCCATGAGCAAATTTATCGCGCCAGAAGATTTGATTGTGCCATACGAGGCGTCAGACCTTAGCAGTGCTGAGCGTGTCACTCACGTCTTAAACATGAGCCGCAACGAGATTAAAAAACAGCAGCTTAGCGGTTTTTACGCTGATGTAGAGCTAAGGGGTGGCGGTGTAAACGTCAGCCGTAGCGAAATTGAAGAGGAAATAGACGAGATTCAAGGCATTGAGCCTGCGTATCAAGAAGATCGTGACCGCGTGGTGTACGAGACTCACACCATTCTTGACATAGCTGGCTACGAAGATTTAGGCGAGGACGGCAAGCCTACAGGGTTAAAGCTGCCCTATATCGTCACGGTTGATGAGCAAAGCAGCAAGGTGCTCTCGATCCGTAGGAACTACGTTGATGGTGACCCGCTCAAGAATAAGATTAACTTCTTTGTTCAGTACAAGTTCCTGCCCGGTCTTGGGTTCTACGGCTTAGGTCTAAGCCACATGATTGGTGGTATTGCCAAATCTAGCACCTCAATCCTAAGACAGTTAATTGATGCAGGCACTCTGGCTAACCTGCCAGCAGGCTTCAAAGCTCGCGGTATGCGTATTCGTGACGAGGACAGCCCACTACAGCCGGGTGAGTTCCGCGATATAGACACTACAGGCGCAAGCTTGCGCGAAAACTTAATCCCGCTGCCGATCAAAGAGCCTTCTAATGTGCTTATGCAGCTACTAGGACTGCTCGTAGACTCAGGTAAGCGGTTTGCGTCTATTGCTGACACGAATGTGGGTGATGTAAACCAAGCGATGCCTGTAGGTACTACAGTGGCTCTATTGGAACGTGGCACCAAGGTTATGAGCGCAATTCACAAGCGCCTGCACTACAGCCAAAGAATAGAGTTTCAGTTGCTCGCCAAAGTCTTTGCCGAGTACCTACCGCCGAGTTATCCCTACCAGTCAAGTAATGGCCCTCAAGAAGTTATGGGCGCTGACTTTGACGGCAGGGTGGATGTTATCCCAGTCTCTGATCCAAACATATTCAGCCAAAGCCAGCGTATTACGATGGCTCAAGAGTTGATGCAGATGGTTCAGTCTAACCCCGAAATACATGGGCCGCAGGGCGTCTATGAAGCTTATAGGCGTATGTATGCAGCCTTGGGCGTGGATGACGTTGACAGCTTGCTGATGCCGCCTCAACCCCCACAACCGCCTATGCCGATTGATGCAGGGTTAGAAAACAGCGGATTATTGATGGGTCAGCCAGCACAGGCGTTTGAGCCACAGAATCATCAGGCGCACGTTGACGCGCACAAGTCGTTGTTTTTGACAGCGGTGGTTACGCAAAACCCTCAGTTACAGGGCGTGATCATTGGTCACATGATGCAACACTTACAGTTTATGGCGTCTCAAATGGCACAAGAACAGTTACCTCCTGAGCTGCAACAACAGATGCAAGAGGTTCAGCAGGCGCAACAATCTGGGCAGGTTCCGCCAGATCAACTGGCTCAAATGAACTCTCAGGTTCAGATGGGGATAGAGCAGTATTCTGCTCCAATTCTTGCTCAGCTTACTCAAGAGTTGTTGCAGTCAATTGGTCAGAATGAAGACACTGATCCGCTGGTTGCAATCCGCGAACAAGAGCTTGCGCTCAAAGACAAAGAAATTGACATGGACAATCAACAGTTTGAAGCTAAGCAGCAACAACGCGCTGAAGAGAAGTTGCTTGAAACTGAAATTGCTAAGCAACGCATTGATGTGCAAAAAGACGTTGCCGACGATAAGCTTGATGTGGCAATACGCCGACTAGAACAACAGGCTGAATTAAAACTCATAGATATGCAAAACAAGAGAGGCCAATAATGGCGACTAGAAGCTCAACCAGTTATGTCAGAGATCAAATTGAAGCTCTGAAGGTACAGAAAAAATTAGAACGTGAAGTTGAACAGGCTTTGGCTACCAAGAAAGAAGCTGACGATGCCGAAAAGCAACGGGTTAGCGATCACAGGATTGCAACCAAGATGGCTCGCATCAATGGCACTGAGCCACCACCACCGCTTGAAAAAGTAGAGCCTGTAGCTGAGGTGGTTGTTGAAACAACCGTACAGGAAACCGTACAGGAAGCCGTACAGCCTGAGCCAGAACCTGCAAAGAAAGATGTAGTTAAAAAGACAAAGGCTAAAAAGCCATCTAGGAGCAAAAAATGAAAGATTTAAGCAAGATTGAAAAAGTTGATTCACCTCAGAAAAAAATTAAGTCTACCCCTACCACCCCAGAGTTGGTTCGCCGCACTATGGGCGGCAAGATTAAGGTGATAAAGGCCCGTGGAGCAGGCGCTGCAACCCGTGGCTTTAACTTTCATGAGAAAGTGTAGTGGATGATATAGACCTTGGTTCAAGGTTGAAGAGGGTTGTTGGTGAGCGGAAAGAGTTAATCCGCGAGGTCATGATGGATGGTGTGCTAAAAGATATGGAACATTATAAATCTTTGCAAGGCCAGCTTGAGGTTATATACTTGGTTGAGGAAACAATTAGACAATACTATAAGGAAGTGTAATTTTGACTAAACCTACAACCGAAGAGGCTTACGTTACGAGTGGTGAGCGATTTCTTGATCCAACCCTTTTAGACAAAACAGCCATTGAGCGTATGCCAGACCCTACGGGTTGGCGGATGCTTGTTTTTCCCTTTAAAGGAAGAAAGACATCAGATGGCGGAATCCACCTTTTACAAGAAACGGTTAACCGCGAAGCCCTTGCTACGGTTGTTGCTGCCGTGATCAAGATGGGGCCACTTTGCTACGCAGATAAAGAGAAGTTTGGCGACACCCCTTGGTGTAAAGAGCAGCAGTGGGTGTTGATCGGTAGATACGCAGGTGCGCGTTTCAAGCTAGAAGATGGCGAAGAGGTGCGAATTATCAACGATGACGAGGTTATTGGCACCATCCTTGACCCAGAAGACATAGTGAGTTTCACATGATAGAAAATCAAAACGCAGAACAAATTCAAGAAGAGCAGGTATCAATTGAGGTTGTTGAAGATCCAGTTGAGGGTTCTGAGGTTGCTAATGATGGCGACGAGCTTGAAAACTATACCAAGTCGGTTTCTAAGCGAATCAATAAGCTAAACCAAAAGAACCGAGAAACTGAAGCGCGAGCGCAACAGCTTGAGCAGATAGCCTTACAAAAAGAGGCTGAGCTTCAGCAGTATCGCCAATACACGACCCAGCAGTCTGGCGCGGTTTTAGAGAAGGAGCAGGAAGCTCTTTTGTCTAAAGAGGCTCAGATTGACGATGTTTATCGTAAAGCTGTGGAGTCGGGGGATGCTGACCTAATCACTAAAGCCAATAAACTTCAAAATGACATCGCTATTCAAAAAGAAAAGTTACGGGTAGCTAAGTCACGCCAAAGCCAACAAGAGGCTCAAGAGCAGTATGTGTCTCAAGGCAACGAGCAGGTTGTTCAGCAGCAACAGCAAGGTCAGGTTGAGCAAGAAATTCAACCAACAGAAGACGCGCTTGAGTGGCATGAAAGAAACCCGTGGTATGCCGATCAAGATAACGAAGACAACATGAAGGCGACTCAATACGCCTACTATGTACACTACAACTTAGCCAACGAAGGCTTTGATGTAGGCTCTGATGAGTATTACGAAGAGCTGGATTCCCGTGTCGGTACGGTATATCCTCACACCAGATCCGCAAATAACGGTTCAAAGGTCGTTAAGAATGAAGCTAGACCCGCTGTGCAAAGAGTCGCTTCAGCTACCCAAGGTGGTGGTCGATCAAAAACACAAGGCAATAAGAACGGCGTAAGCTTTTCTAAGTCAGAACTAGAGCGACTCCAGAGTCTCAAGCCGCACAATATGTCTGAAGAGGCATGGTTGCAGCGAGTGGCTAAAGAGAAGCAAAAAATTGCATCAAGAGAGGCAAACTAAAATGGCAGAAGCAAAGGCAAACGCACGTTCATCCCGTGAATCGCAGTCACACGATAATACGACTCGAAGAAAACCGTGGCGTCCAGTGCGCTCATTAGAAACCCCTACACCACCCGAAGGTTACACTTATCGGTGGATTAGGGAGTCAATGTTGGGGCAAGAAGACAGAGCAAATGTCTCGCGCAGACTTCGTGAAGGTTGGGAACTCGTAAGAGGGACTGAGCTTCCACCAGAGTGGCGTTCTTTACCAACAATGGATAATGGTAGGCATGAAGGCGTGGTTTACAACGAAGGGTTGCTGTTAGCGAAGATCCCTAACGAAACTGTGCAAGAGCGTAGAGATTACTATCAAGGTAAGTCTAAAGAGGCTACGGAAGCTTTAGATAACAACTTGTTTAATGAGTCTCGCAGCGATTCACGTTATGTTAAATACGATCCTCAACGCGACAGCAACGTAACATTTGGTCGAAAATAAGAGGAATTCAAAATGGCGAATCAAGACGCTGCTTTTGGAATGAAGCCAGTCAGAATGATTGGTGGCGCACCCTACAACGGCGGTCAGAGTCGGTATCGAATTGCGGCTAACTATGGCACATCTATTTTCCAAGGCGACATGGTTGCTGCGGTTACAGGTGGCGGCGTAGAAGTTCATGCAGATGGCGGGACTGTGCCTATTGTTGGTGTTTTTAACGGTTGTATGTACACAGATCCCACTTCTGGTGAGCAAGTGTTTAGCAACTACTACCCTGCAAGCACAAATGCTGCGGACATCATTGCTTTTGTAATTGATGATCCTATGGTCGTGTTTGAGATCCAAGCTGCGATAGCTTTCCCGATTGCTGACCTGTTTGGTAACTTTGATATTGTCTATACGACTGCTGGATCTACCAAGACTGGTATTTCTGGAGCTGAGCTTCAAGTCACAGATGGTGGCACTGGCACCACTTTGTCAGTTAAAGCAATAGACATCTCTGAAGATCCAGCAAACTCAGACGTAGGCGCAGCACATACTAATGTGTTGGTAACTATCCAAAACCACCTGTACGGCATCAAAGGCGCAGGCTTAGCATAAGGAGCTAAATAATGGCTATCTCAAGAGCACAACTAGCTAAAGAGCTAGAGCCGGGCTTAAACAGCCTGTTCGGTATGAGCTACGACAGCTATGACCGTGAATATGAGGAAATATTTTCTGTAGAAGACTCTCAAAGAGCCTTTGAAGAAGAAGTTCTCATCACTGGTTTCGGTAATGCACCAACCAAAACTGAAGGCCAAGGCGTTGTCTTTGACAATGCTACTGAGTCTTTCACCGCACGTTATACCCACGACACCATTGCGTTAGCGTTCGCGCTCACCGATGAAGCTGTCGAAGACAACTTATACGACTCGCTAGGTAAGCGATACGTTAAAGCTTTGGCTCGCTCTATGGCGAACACCAAAGAAGTTAAGGGTGCTGACGTACTGAACAATGCGTTCAGCTCAAGCTTCACTGGCGGTGACGGTGTGTCTTTGATCAACACAGCCCACCCACTTGCTGGTGGCGGTACTGCCGCTAACCGCGCAACGTCAATGGCTGACTTGAACGAAACGTCCTTAGAAGATGCGCTGATCGACATCAGCACATTTACTGATGACAAAGGTCTAACGATCTCTGTTCAAGCGTCTAAGCTTGTTGTTCCACCTCAGTTGGTATTTGTTGCTGACCGTATTTTGAACTCTACTTTGCGTTCAGGATCTGCCGACAACGACATCAATGCTATACGCAACACGGGTGTATTGCCCGGCGGTTACACGGTAAACCATTACCTGACTGACCCCGATGCGTTCTTCTTACTTACCTCTGTCACTGACAGCGGCGAAGGCTTGAAGATGTTTCAGCGTACTGCGATGGAAACCACAATGGAGCCTGATTTCACTACAGGTAACATCCGTTACAAGGCCCGTGAGCGTTACAGCTTCGGCTTCAGTGACTGGCGTGGCATCTACGGCTCACAAGGCGCGTAGATACCAAGCAATAAAAAAGGGGGCTTATGCCCCCTTTTTTTATGCCTTGTTTTAATCGCTTAGGCGACCTCCTCTTCGTTGAATGTAGCCTTGGTAGGGCGCTTGAAAAAGCCAAACTTCTCATCGTCTTCTGATGGCTGAACCGTGGCTGAGAATGATACTGAGCGACCTTTTACGTTCTCTAGCTTAGCTGGAACCGAACCCCAAACCTTGAAGCCTCGGTCATCTTGAACCAACATCTTGAGAGTTGATCCGTACATGGATTCCTGCCATTTGGTGGTAAGAACGATACCGCTGATCTCAACTTTACCTGTTGGGCATGGCTCCGCAGCCTCTAGCACTGCCTGACGCTTAGCTTCCTCGACTGCTCTGGCAGCTTTGATTTCGCCAAGTAGCGCATTTTCAACGTGTTCAGCAACGTCATCTGTGGCATTTGATAGATAGGCAAAACAGACGTAGTTGCCGTCACGATCCTCGAAATGTTTGCCAGCAGAAAGCGCGGTGTGAACGCCTTTACTGTAAGGCCCGTGAGCGTTAACGCGCAAGGTTACAGCGTCTATTGCTTCAATAGCTTTTTTGACGTTGGCAACTGGCACATAAGTAAACTTGTGCGTCTTGACCGCGCCAAGTGAGTCTTGAAACATTGAGTCTTCGTTTTTGTCGATAGGCAGAAACTGACCACCCATGAACTGCTTGCGTAGCGTTTTCTCGCCCTCAAGCCACTCATGTATGTAGCCGTCTTGTGGGGCGTGAAAGCCTGTAAATTCACCCTTATGGTTTCTGCCTACGGTGGGGACTACGCCAGCGTTAAGCTTGGCAATGACCGCCTGCTGGCGCGTGATCCACGCCTTTAGCACACGTTGTCGCGCAGCTTGGAAGTCGTGCAAGCGCGTCTCAAGCCACTGGGTGTCAATTTCGTATTTTACATTTTCCATCATCATTCTCCGTTGTTATGCGTTCATTATACCTATCCCGTGTCCATGTGCAAGTCTGTATACACAAATAAATGAAAATAACTTAACTTTTTTTTATGCTGATATTGGCATAGACTGGTGGCCTGAGATTAATCTAACCCTAGAAACCAGCTCAGTGGACGCTTACGAAGATTCTGGGGTTTAACTCTTGTAAGGAGAATTTAAGATGGCGAATACAACTTTCAATGGTGCAGTCCGCTCCGAAAACGGATTCAAAGTTATTTCAAAGAACAGCTCGACTGGCGCGGTTACCGAGGTAGTCGATATTGCCTCAACAGGTATTGTCACAGGCAAATACATCAAGCACGTTGGATACGCCACAGGCGTAACTGTAAACAGCACTGCTGGCGATAGCCCAACTATTGGTGAGTTTACTCAGCCTGCAAACACAATCATTACTGACATTAAGATCTTTTGTGATGTTGCTCCAGTTATTGGAACGGGTGATATTGGCTATGAAGTTGGTACTTCTAGTTCTGGCGCACAAATCGTAGCGGCTCAGACTGATGAAATTCTTGATGGCGGCACAACGGTTGTTGCACACAACGTAACCATTACTGCGCTAGTGCTTCAAACACAAGATGGCACTACCGCGCCTGCTTCTGTGCAATACACAGACACCGCAAGAACTATCTTCTGCAACATCACCAATACCGTTGATGCCACCACCGCTGGTTCGTTCACATTCATCATTGAGTATGTGCAGATCGCTTAATTAGGAGATTCTTATGGCTGACGCAGTCACTTCACAAACCATTCAAGATGGTCAGCGAATAGCTATTCTGAAATTTACCAATGCCAGCGATGGCACGGGTGAGTCAGCAGTCAAAAAAGTAGATGTTTCAGCCTTGAGTGCCAATTCTGCGGGTTTGTCATGCAGCCGCGTGACGATCAACCGAATCTGGTGGCAGTGTACTGGAATGTCCGTGAAGATTGAGTTTGACGCAAGCGCCAACGTGTTGGCTATCGGGCTAAGCGAGGACAGTAACGGGTATCACGACTACAGTGATTTCAGCGGCATTCCAAACAATGCTGGATCTGGGATCACGGGCGATCTTGACTTCACAACCGTGGGTCACGGCAGTGGCGATACCTATATGATTGTTCTGGAAATGATCAAGTCTTACGCATAATGGCTACCACTAAAGACGTTACAAGAACCGATTCGGGGCGACTGACCTATAGGGGCCAGTCGTTTCCCGGTTACAACAAGCAGGTTCGCACTTCTGGTGAAAACAAAAAGTTTAAAGTTTTAGCCAAGAAAGGCGATCAAGTAAAGGTTGTGCGTTACGGTGACCCCAAAATGAGCATAAAGAAAGACCAGCCCAAGAATCGGGCAAGTTTTCGCGCTCGCCACAACTGCGATGCAGTTCAAAAGAAAAAAGACGTTTTCACAGCGGCCTATTGGTCTTGCAAGAATTGGTAGAATGATATGTTAGTAGCAAGCGATGACCCATTTGCTTATTTTGGTATGTTAGACGATGAGCAACGCCAAGAATTATTGAGAAGATACCCTGACCGCAGAGGGTATGAAGGATATGACGATTTACGATACCCAGAAAATTATCCTGCGCCAAACACAACTGGCGGCTTAGGCGGTTTGGGGTCGATCTTTGACATTATAAAAAACCGAATGCCTGCGCCTGCTGTTTCAGACGGTGGGCCTATTCTTGGTCAAGGGCCAAGATCAATGCAGTTTATAGACGAAAATAGAAATGGCATAGATGATCGAGGCGAAGAAAACGTAACTCCGTTGCCTTCGCCATTTAAACAATTACCTAGAGGCCCGGCAATCGAAATGCCCGACTCTCGGCCTCAAATGCCAGATCCAGATATGCTGCAAAAGCTACAAGAGGCGTTAAGGCAAAAGCAGAACCGTGAAATGCCACAAAGAACACCTCCGCCCATGCGTGGTGATATGCGTAAAAAAGGTCTTTTGGGCGGATTGATTGAAAAACTTGAAATGCAAGCCGCTCAAAAAGCTGAGCAGCCGCAAATGCCTACAAGACCACGAACTCGCGGTGGAATGTTTGGCAAGATTGCAAGCTCACCAACTCGTGGCGGCAGTGGCGGAATACTGCCTAGAGCCAGTGGTGAACCTGACCTAGAACAGATTCGTGAACAAATTAGGCGCGGCATTAACGTGAGGGGAATTGGAATCTGATGGCTGTATCAAATGACCTGCAAAATGCCTTAGACGCATACGGAAGCTCAAGCTCTGCATATAGCGACCTAGATGATTATCTGATGCAACGCCCAGTCTATGACCGTGGCACAAGAGCTGCACCAAGATCCCCTACAATGTCTACGCTTCAATCTATTCAGCCTAGCGCAGAAGACATGGTTGCACGTCAATATGAGAAGTTGATGGCAGAAAACCAAGCTACTGATGAAGCAAGCAGTTTGGCGAGGCAGGCGGAGATAGACGAGCTTAGGGCGCTACTTCAAGAAGATTTGTCTTCTTCAGAAGACGCAGCCTTGGCTCAACGATCAGAGATTACAAGGGTTTTGGAAGGCAAAATTCAAGAGCTTATGTCTGGCGTTGACACAGAAACTGGCGAGCTACGGCAGTCTGGCTTAGAGGAAAGAGCTAACTTATTAGAACAAATTACTGCGCTCCAAGATCAAATTGAAGCGTTAGAAGGCGCTGGCTTGATGCAGTCCGATTTAGACCAAGCACTTGCTGGTCAGGGTCAAACAATAGCTGACTTGCAAGCATCTCAGTTAACCGAAGATATGATTGCCCAACAAAGACAAGCGGCACTTGACCCAATACAAGCTCAGATTGACGCTTTGAAGAGCAGTATGCCTACCCAACAAAACATTGACGTTGACGCTTTACGCAAACAGATTACAGACGAGGTTCTGGCTGGAATGCCCAAGCCTGCTGCAACACCTGCACCTGCTGCAACACCTGCACCTGTAACAACTGGATCTCAAGAGGGTCAGTTTAACGTGTCTGTTGAGCCAGAGGCGGCTCAGTTTGACCCATATGTTGGTGTGAATTTTGATCCGGGCATTGGTCAAGAAAGCGGCGGTCAACCCGTCAATATGTATGGAGGAATGTGATGGCAACACCTAAAAACGTGGCAAACCCAAAGCTCTATGCCAAGGCAAAGGCTAAGGCTAAGGCCAAATTTGACGTATACCCCAGCGCATACGCTAACGGCTACATGGTTCAAGAATACAAACGCATGGGCGGAAAATATAAAGGCGCTACTGGCGGCGAGGTGAGCTTAGATCCGAAGAAAAGCGATCTTGATAATGACGGCAAGCTAAGCCGTTACGAGCGTAAGCGCGGCACCGCTATCGCCAAGAGTATGGCAAAGAAAATGAATATGGGCGGAACCGTTATGGTTCAAGGGCGCGGCTGCGGAGCTATGATGGAAAGCAAGCGCAAAAAGACGCGAGTCCCAAGTGCGTAAGAAGAAGCGAGGGCTAGACGATTGGTTCGGCTCAGAAAAATGGGTCGATATTTCAGCGCCCAAAAAAGGTGGTGGGTTCAAAGCCTGTGGGCGTGACAGCGCAAAAGACTCTAGTCGCGGATACCCGAAATGCGTACCATCGGCTAAAGCTTCTAGCATGAGCAAAGAGCAAATTGCTTCAGCAGTAAAAAGAAAGAGATCTAAAAAACAAGGCGTTGGCGGGAAGCCGACAAACGTCAAAACATTTGCAAGAGACGGCGGTGAAATTATGAAGAGCAAGATGAGCACTAAAGGCGGAGCAATGGGCGGTAAGAAAGGCATGATGATGCCTACTCGCATGAAGAAAGGCGGCTCAGCCAAAGGCGGCATGATGAAGACCAAGGGTTACGCCAAAGGCGGTGCTGCAAAAAGCACAGCGCCATCATCAAAGAATAGCGGCTTATATGGTCGCAGGTAGTGCCTTACCTTCAGAGTAATATCCCGCACTTCAAGTGCTGGGTTAGGAAGGAATACACGCACAACCATGAGCAATACCACGGCGAGTTTATTCACGCTATGGCTATTGCGGTCACTACAATGCCTGCGCGTTGCTTGTCGTTTCAGTTAATTTTTACAGGCGCTGAAACCTACGACGATGATGACACTCCAAACGTGCATGGCGGTGCGATGTGGGCAAGAATGCCGATTACTGCGCTGGTTGGCGATACACCGTTTGAGGAATGGCCTGAGCCAATGCCTGTTTGGGCGGCTCAACCTTGGGACTGTAGCTCGCACACTCATGCGGTGTATGTTTTAGATCGAGCAACACCAACGCCTTGGCTTGCTATGATCGACGGCGAAATGTACCCAGCAAAGTATATGTTTACTGTGGATTACTCCGAAAACGAGATTGCAGATGACCCAGCGCAACACAAACAAAGCCATGTTTTGGAGCTTCTTGACGCTGGGAAGTGGACTGGAAATATTGTGGCATTGCCAAACAATCGGGTAAGAGTCACCCACCCTGCATGGTTTGAAACGGGTGAAGGTGCGCCAGACTTTAGGCCATCACAGCATATCCACTACTCGAAAAGTGATTTAGACTATACCCTTGACGTTAATCAGGTTTTCAACAACCTATACGCAGGTGACAAAGATGGCGGTAAGCGGAAGTAAAGATTTTGAATTAGACGTAGCAGACTACGTTGAAGAAGCCTTTGAGCGTTGTGGTTTAGAGCTTCGCACTGGCTATGATTTGAAGTCTGCAAATCGCTCGCTGAATTTAATGCTGAGTGAGTGGGCTAACCGTGGTTTAAACCAGTGGACGATTAATCAAAAAGTTTTGCCGATGGTCAAAGACTCAACCTCTTATACCATTGACGCAACCACCCCGACTGCAACTATTGACGTGCTTGATGTTTTCATCAGAGAAACAATTGGCGGAGTTTCTACTGACGTGCCTTTGAGCCGAATGTCTCGCAGCGAGTACGCGAACCTTTCCACAAAGACAACGACTGGCAAACCAAATCAATACTTAATCGACAAGCAGATTAGCCCGACCATCACCGTTTGGCCTGCACCAGATCAAAGCTCCAAGTACGAGCTGTATCTAAACGTCTTGAGTCGCATGGATGACGCAGACGCTGGGGCAAACACTTTGCAGATCCCTTTTCGGTTTTACCCATGCTTGGCTGCTGGCCTTGCGTATTATCTGGCACTCAAGCGAGCGCCTGATAAAGTATCTATGCTCAAGCAGTTGTACGAAGAAGAGTTTGAAAGGGCGCTAAGCCAAGACCAAGACAGGGTTTCGTTTAGAATTGCACCTGATCTGCGCGGATACAACTTAGGGTAATGGCTTTTGCATCAAACCATCGGGCGTATGGGATCTGTGACATCACAGGATTTCGCTATCGCCTAAAAGACATGAAGATGACGTGGGACGGTTTGCTTGTTGGGCCTGACCAGTGGTCGCCAAAGCACCCGCAACTTATGCCTAAGCCAAGCCCTGTAGATCCAGAGGCTTTGCAGATCTCTAGGCCAGACCAAGCAGCAGGCGGTAACGACAATAATTTTTTCAGTGTTTACACGAACACTGGCCTTGGTAAATTAGGCACAACTTTGCAAACTTTTGGACTTTCAGTTAATGTAGGCGCTGTGGAGGTAACCACGTCATGAGTTTTACTCTTTCAACTTTGAAGACGGCGGTGCAAGATTATTTGCAGGTGTCAGAGACAGCGTTTACTAGCCAGTTGGATACATTTATCCAAGAGGCTGAGAGTCGTATCTTTAAGTCTGTGCAGCTCCCTGAGCAGCGCAAGAACGTAACTGGAGCGGCGTCTTCGGGTAATCGGTTTTTGGCAACGCCAACTGATTTTTACGCTCCGTTTTCATTGGCAGTAATTGATAGCGACAATAAATACACTTATTTGGATTTTAAACATCCGTCTTTTTTGAAGGAGTACAGCCCAACATCGACAACGACTGGCAAGCCAAAGTATTACAGTTTGTTTGACCAGTCGGCGTTTGAGATGGCCCCTGTACCAAATTCAAATTATACGGTTGAGTTGCACTACCTATTCAAGCCAGCGTCACTGACTGCTGGCGCGGATAGCGGTACAACATTGTTATCAACAGACCACCCTGACCCGCTGCTTTACGGCACATTGGTCGAGGGCGCTATTTTCTTGAAAGAAACTCCTGACGTGATTGCTCAATTTGAAGCACGGTTTAAGGAAGCTATGGCTCGGATGAAGAATCTGAGTGAAGGCCGAAATACCCGTGACGAATTCAGATATGACTTATTGCGTACAGGGGTAACTTAATTGGAAAAAATAAAAGAGCTTAAAGGTAAGAAAATAGCAATTATTGGTCTGGGAGCTTCTCAGATCGACTACGTTATTGGCGTTGAAAACAGTATGCAGTGGGACGAGGTGTGGTGTATTAACTCCGCTATCTCGGTGTTTGACTGCGATAGAGCCTTCATTCTTGACCCAATGGAGCGGTTTCTTGATTCGGATGACGCTGGCGCTCAAACAGACGTTATGCGTAGAGTTCTCCCCACCTTTGATAAACCAATCTATTCCTGCGGCTTAGATGAGCGCGTTCCTGCGGTTGTCGAATATCCTTTGCATGAGGTAATGCAGGAGTTCAAGACCGCCTACTTCAACACTACTGTCGCCTTCACAGTCGCCTTTGCTTTGTGGTCTGAGGTCGATCAAATAGACCTTTTTGGCATTGATTTCTCTTACCGAAACAACCTGCACTTTGCTGAAGCTGGCAGGGCTTGTGTTGAGTTCTGGCTGTCCAAGTGCATCAGTGCAGGCATCAAGGTAGGCGTATCTCCAAGGTCATCTTTGCTTGACTACAATGTGGAGCCACATGAGCGGCTTTACGGTTACCACAGGCTAGAAGATCCGCTTGTCGCGCTGTCATCAGAAGACGATGAGTGGCTCATCTGCCCTCGCTCGCAAACCGAAGAGATGATCAAAAAATACAATATAAAGATGGCTGAGTTGCCCCGCGCTCCAGAGCCATATAAGGGCTAGATATGTCAGGTAACGGAACTTTTGAAATCGGCAACGTGATGGTTTCAACAACAAACAACAAGGGCCATGACCCTGAGTTTTGGGCTGAGCAGATCACAAACAAGATTGTATCGGTGTCAGCCAATGCAGAACCGCACGTCAGACAGCAAGCCTTGGCTTTCCGATCCTTCATTTATGAAGTAATATTGGCGGGAACTAAGAGTGCAATTGCTTCAGATCGCGTTACAATACGGGGAATGTTAAGCGCACAAGGCCATGAGGACATGGCTAATATTATTAAGGAGCTTTGATATGGCTATTACCTCGGCGGTTTGCTCATCCTTCAAACAAGAAGTTCTTGTTGGTACTCACAACTTCACTGCTACCTCTGGTAACAGCTTTAAGCTTGCGCTGTACACTTCAAGCGCAACATTAGGCGCGGCTACAACTGCGTTTACAACTACAGGCCAAGCAAGTGGCACAAACTACACCTCTGGTGGTAATGCGCTAACAAATGTTACCCCAGTATTGAGTGGCACCACCGCAGTATGCGATTTTGCCGACCTTACGTTTGGCACGGCAACAGTCACTGCCCGTGGCTGCATGATCTATAATGACACCAACTCTGACAAGGCTGTTTGTGCAATAGACTTTGGTGGTGACAAGACCTCCACCGCTGGCGATTTTACGGTGGTTTTCCCATCACCAACCGCCACTGGCGCAATCATACGGTTGGCATAGATGTCTAATGGCACTATCAAAAGTAGAATTTCAGCCGGGAATCAATAAAGAAGAAACCGACTACGCCGCATCGGGCGGTTGGGTTGACGGAAACTTAATAAGATTCAGAAAAGGCCGCGCAGAAAAAATGGGCGGCTGGTTTAAGAGAGGTGGCAATACCTTTCTAGGCATAGGTCGCGCCCTACATAGCTGGATCTCTCTAGCGGCAACCAAATACCTTGGTGTTGGCACCACAGTAAAATACTACATCGAAGATGGTGACGTTTATTATGACATCACGCCTATCCGTAAAACCTCTACCAACAGCATAACTTTTTCAGCCAGCAATGGTTCTTCAACAGTAACCGTGACTGACTCAAGTCATGGCGCGGTAAATAACGATTTTGTAACGATTTCTGGAGCGGTTTCGCTCGGCGGATTAGTAACTGCCGATGTGCTGAACCAAGAATACGAGATTGACTTAGTTCTAACCACGAACACTTACACGATCACTGCAAAGGACACTGCTGGCGCTACAGTCACTGCCAACAGCAGCGATACAGGCAATGGTGGTTCTGGTGTAGACGGCTCCTATCAAATAAATGTTGGATTAGACACCTACGTTCAAGGAACAGGTTGGGGCGTTGGAACTTGGGGTGCAGGCACGTTTGGTAGCGCGAGTTCTATTAGCTCAGTAAACCAGCTACGTTTATGGACGCATGACAACTTTGGTGAGAACCTGATCATTAACCCTCGCGGCGCGGGTATCTATCGTTGGGTGGAAAACAACGGAACCAGTGTTAGGGCTGTTCTTTTGTCTGGCGTATCTGGCGCTAACCTAGTGCCTACCGTTGGCTTGCAGGTAATCACCAGCGAAACCGATAGGCACCTTATCGTGCTTGGTGCAGATCCAATATCAGGAAGCTCCAGAACGGGCGTTATCGACCCTATGCTTGTGGCGTTTAGTACATCTGAAGATGATCTTCAATTTGAACCTTTAGCGACCAACAGTGCTGGCTCTGTAAGGTTGTCTAGCGGTTCATTTATTGTTGGTGGCATTAAGTCTCGACAGGAAATATTAATCTGGACTGATACCAGTTTGTACTCAATGAACTTTATCGGGCCACCGCTCACCTTTGCTTTGAACCTCGTTAACGAAGGCGCGGGTATGATTGGGCCTAAATCCGCAGCTAACGCGCCTAACGGCGTTTATTTTGCGAGCAAAACTGGGTTTTATTTCTACAACGGGTCAGTCCAAAAGCTACCATGCACAGTTCAAGAATACGTCTTTGAAGACTTAGACCTTGGGCAAGCGTTTAAATGTCATATGGGCATAAACTCAGAGTTTAGCGAGATGTGGTTTTTCTACCCAAGCCTTACAGACGGCACTGGCGAAATTTCTAGGTACGTTATTTACAACTACGAAGAAAACCACTGGAGCATTGGCAGCTTGGTTCGATATTCGTGGATGGATGCTGGCATCGAGGATCAACCCGTTGCATCGGTGACAACCAGCTCTGGCAACTGTTTGTTTGATCACGAAACGGGCTTTGATGATTATAACGACCCTATGTCGAACGTGTTTATTGAGTCGGCTGACCTTGACATTTCTGATGGCGAAAACTTTGCCTTTGTCAAAAGAGTCATACCTGACGTGGCTTTTATTAAACAAGCGGGTGTATCAACCTCTCCTGCCATGAACATTGTGCTCAAGCGCAGAGACTTTCCCGGTCAGTCATTAACCACCGACTCAACGACTCAGGTAACCGAAACCAGTACAATCAACAGTCTGCGTAGCCGTGCTAGGCAAGTGGTGTTGCGGTTTGAGTCGGATGATGACAACGCCAGCGGCAACCAGTTGGGTTACAAGTGGCGGGTTGGCTCTACAAGGCTAGACCTGCAACAAAGTGGTAGACGATAAGTGAGTCGCTTGCTTGAGACAAGATTGCCTCTGGCAACTGGAGAAAAGATAGACTCAGGCACGTTTAATCGGTTGATCCGAGTGCTGGAGTTAAACCTTGGCGCTGTGGATATAACGATTTCTCCGCACTTTAACGCTGACCAAATCAGCGAGCTTCAATTTGCAACGGGTAGCATTATCTTTAATACTACCACTGAGATACATCAAGCCTTTGATGGCACTAGATTTAGAGATTTGTATAGCCATCAAACCTATCCAACGGGCGTGGGAATAACGTCAGCCGTTGGTTCAGTAACCGTGAGTACACCGTAATGGATCAAATGCTTCAGAACAGAATTCAGAATCTCATAGGCGAAGAGATGCCTATGCCTCAACAGTATGCTGAAGGTGGTGGCGTTGAACCCGGCCCTGTTTCTCAGTTTGAACTAGACTCCGTCGAAGGTTTAGATAACGAAGAAACCATGATGTCTTTGGAGCAAGCTGCGAGTGACCCATCTAATCCAAACGCAGATTTAGAAGAAGCCTTAAGCCAGCTTATGATGGCTAGAGATCAATCTACCGATGAGGATGAGGTCGCTTACATTGACGGATTAATGAATGCTGCCGAAGTTGGCTCTAACGCTCCAATGGCTGACCTAGCTATGGAGCTATCTCAAGCTGGTCGTGGTGGTGACGTTACTTTAGCGCATTTAAGGCCGGGAGAAATTGTTCTTCCGCCTGAGACTATGGATGACCCAGAGTTTGAGTTTATGGTTGAGCGCAGGTTTGAGGAGATAGGCTTAGATCCACGGGCGGCTGTAGTTGGCGCGGGTATCGCAAGTTTAAACCCAATTACTGGCTTAGAAGAATTTGGTTGGTTTAGTAAGACATGGAAAAGTGTTAAGAAAGTTGCCAAGAAGGTAATTGAGCCTGTGGCAAAGGTTGCTCAGTTTATCCCCGGCCCTTGGCAGGTTCCAGCGGCCTTATATACCAAAGCGATGACGGCCTACAACGTAGCTAAAGGTCGAGCAAGCCCTCTGGCGCTGGCAAGCCTTATGTCTCCACTACCCGGCGGTAATGCGGCAGGAAGCGCGGCGGGAGCGGCAAGTAGTGCAGCCTCAAGTGGAGGGATCAGTAACCTGCTATCTAAAGCTGGCGACTTTGTGTTTGAAGGCGCAACACCGGGCAATTTGTTTACAAATACGGCTGGAGCAATAGGCAAGGGAATAGGGTCTATTGGCGACTTTGTGTTTGAAGGCGCAACACCGGGCAACTTGTTTACAAATACGGCTGGAGCAATAGGTAAAGTTGGAGATTACGTCTTTGAAGGCGATACTGCTGGCAACCTTTTCACCAACCTAAGAAAAGATGTTTTCGGCACCTACACTGATGCTCAGGCCAGTGCAGAATTAAGCAAAATGGCTGGAGCTGGAGATATTAGCGAAGAGATGATTAGTGGGCTTATGGAGCAGGGGCTATCGCCGCAGCAAGTTCTAAAATCTGTTTCTGGCGTGACTGACCCGTTTATGACTGCGGGAACCACTATGTCCGCTGCGGACACAGCCGCGTCTTTGGGTTTACCAAAAGGAGTTATGGCGCTCCTTGATAGCGGCAATAACGCAGAAGCTGAAGCTCTTTACAATAAAATGGCTGCGGCGGGTCAAGTTGATCCAAGGCAATTGGCTAACGCATCTGGCGGCGGGTTAAATCTGCCTAAAATACTTGGTGGTGGTGGCAAAAAGGGACAAAGCACCCTTGGCTTGATAGAAGACTTTTTGAAAGGCAAAACATCTGACCCTGTACGGCAGGGCGATATGCTTGGAAGCATTTTTGGCGGCAAAGGCGGCACAGGCATGGGGCTTGGCGGTCTTGGCAGTCTTGGCGTTCTTGGCGCAGCAGGTCTACTTGGCAAGCTTGCATACGATGAAGCTAAAAATCGAAAGGGCGTAGCCCTAACCCCGCTTACTCAAGAGGGTTCCACGGGCCGATATAACATTGAAGCTGAGATTGCTCGACGTACTGGTCAGCCAGCGCCAAACCCAGTTGAGTTTGGTTTGTTACCAACAGGTACAATACCCACGCTAAGCGGTGGTAGAAAAACACCAATAAACGCTCGGCAAGGTGGCGCTATCATGTCAGCCAGATACGGAAGCCCAGTTATGCCTATGGCTTACAAGAAAGGCGGTAACGTAGCTGTAGAAGACTTTAAACGTAAGAATGGCGGTATTGCAGGCGAGGGGACTGAAACCAGTGATGACGTACCAGCCATGCTTTCTGATGGCGAGTTTGTCATGACAGGTCAGGCAGTAAGAGGCGCAGGCGCTTTTGATCTTGCACAAGGTGATGGCGGAATCATTACACTGACACCAAATGGCGGTGAAAGCCGTGATGGTGGTACAGCTTTGATGTATGAAATGATGGATCTGTTTGCCGAGTTTGCAGACAAGCCTAAGTCAAAGAGGAAGAAAGCAGCATGAGTATATTAACTCCAGCGCAATTGGCGCGAGTCCGTGGGTTTTCGCAGGGCGGTGATGCTACTCAAGCATACGTTCCAGAGGTCACAAAAACAGAAACTAGGCTTGACCCTATCACTCAGCAGATGCTGTTTGGTTTGGACGGGCAAGGCGGATTTATACCCGGCGCGTTTCGTGCGGCGGAGCGTACCTTCTTTGACGACCAAGGTCGCCCAATTGTTATACCTACAGAAATTGCAGGTATGTCACCTGATCAGATCAGGGCTATGGAGCTTGCGCGGTCAAACGTGGGTGTGCAACAACCATTTATAGATGAAGCCATGCGCCGTGGTCAGCAGGGAATCGAAAGCTTGCGTAGCGGTTTCGGAAACCAAGAATTGGCTCAGCAACAAGGCTTAGAAGCCGTGAGAGAAGGTTCGCGCTTTGCGCTTGACCAAAGAGATCGGGCGCTTATGGACTCCCTTGGCGGAGTTAGAGAGGGTCGTGGTCAAGCATTGTCGGCTGAAAGAGGGCTGCGTACAGGACTGAGCGAATCTGAAGATTTGTTGCGTGGAACTACAGGTGAGCTGGACATTGGAGCAGCCACAGCGAAATATCAAAACCCTTACGAAGATCAAGTTGTCCAACAGATGATCCAAGACGCTACAAAGGGCTTGGCTAAGCAGGACATGGCTCAATATGCGCGTGACATATCATCTGGTGGCGAGTCTGCATTTGGCTCCAGAGCGCGTTTAAGCGCGGCTGAGAGAGCCGAAGCAATGGGTAAAGGTTTGGCGCAAGGCGTTGGCGCATTGCGCTCACAAGGCTTCCAACAAGCTCAGCAGACGGCTATTAGCGAAGACGAAAGGCAGAGACAAGCCGCAAGAGCTGCATCTTCTGGACTAGCTGGTTCAGCGCAGCAACGATTTTCTGCTGGCACTGGGCTGGGTCAAGCGTTATCTGGATATGGCGCTCAAAGCGCGGCAGCAAGAGGTGCGGCAGGCCAGCAAGGTATGGGCGTAGCAGGCGCTCTAGCAGGTCAATACGGCTCAATAGGTCAACAGCAAGCTCAGGCAGGGCAGCAGCTAGGCGCGGCTCAGACGGGCTATGGAAGCTTCCTCGGCGGTCTTGGTAGTCAGGCTCAGCAGGCTGGCATGGCTGATGTAAACACATTACAAGGCATGGGTAGCTTTGCTCAGCAACAAAGACAGCGAGAGCTAGATGCTCAGCGTGCTGGCTTACTGCAAGCTCAACAAGCGCCATTGGCTCAGTATCAAGCATTGATGCCGTTTGTTGGCATGGCTCCAGCAGGTCAGACGCAGTTCCAAACACGGTTTGCACCTCAACCGTCTGCGCTACAGGCGGGTGTTGGTACAGGTTTAGCGACACTAGGTGCGTTGGGTAACTTCTACGGTCAGCCACAGCAATACGCCACAAATCAACGGGCTACGCCTAACTTCAGTATTGCGCGTCAGCCTTCTTTGGGGGGTAATACATAGATGGCTATATCAAGAGCGCAGTTAGAGCAACAGATTCAGAACCTATCGGGTGGTGGTGAGGCAGAGCTAAAAGCTCCATTGCCGTCTATTGACCCAAGCGTACAAGCTGCATTAGATGTTGATCTTAGTAAAAATAGAGAAAAATTTGGGATGCCTTCGCAGCAGCAGGAGATGATTGACAGCTTGAACGACCAGATTCTTTCTCGCGCTATGCCGTCTACTAGAGCAACAGCAGCACCTTTTGACTTTAATAAAAGTTTTGATAAATACTCGCAGCGGTTGGCCCCGTTTTTTTCTCAGTCAACACGCCCAACATTTTACGATATGGCCTCTGATCTGGGTGCAGCCATGTTGTCTGCTGACCCAACTGCTGGCGTATTTAGAAGTGCTGGTATGGGGTTTTCAAATTTTAATGAGCGACTTCGTAAGGACAAAGAAAGCCGTCTTGCTTTAGATCGACAGGTTGGTTTGCAGGCTATGCAGATGGCTATGGCTGATGAAAGAGCGGCAACAGATTACCTAAACAAGTTAGAGTTAGAGCGCATCAAGCTTAGCGGAAAGCCTTATGACCCTTTGATTTACGAGATTACAGACCCTGTAACTGGCGAAACCAAAGTTGTAGAAGTTGATCCTCGCAATCAATTTGAAATTGACGCCATACGAAATACTTCGGGGGCTAAGCAGATTAAATTGCCCGATTCTCAAATTACTATTGATTCTCGCAGCATACCCGAATCATCTGGCGATAAAGAATCTGCCAAAACATTGATTCAGTTAGAGGCTACTTGGGCAGATGAAGCAAAGCAAGGATTAGCTCAAAACCAATTAACCAGTATGTTTTTGTATCAGCTACAAAAGTTAGGCCCAGAAAATTTTGGTTCGGTAGAAGCAAGAACATTAGCGGCAAGACAGATATTGAGCGAAATGGGCATAGCTTACGACAACTCAAAAGACGAAACAATATTGGCAGACCAGCAGCTTGTAAATACACTTGGAACCCGAATCTCTATGGCTTTAGTGGGCCAAACAAAGGGTGCGATATCAAATGCAGAAATGGAGTTGTTTTTGCGAGCATCGCCAACGCTTGTATCTACTTACGCGGGTGCCTTAAAACAAGCTGCTCTTTTGCAACGAATGAGCAACTTAAACATTAAGCGAGCTGAAGATTGGAATGAAGCGGTTAAGGAAGGGGCTTTAAGTAACGCAGAAACCGCCGCTGATCAACTTAGAGCAGCTAGATCTTGGGAGCTTAAATGGCAAAGAGAAAACCCATTTTTGACCACAGAAGAAACTTCTGAATTGCGTAAGGCTGCGGCTCAAGAAGATCCGAATGCTAAAACTCTTCGTACAGCTTTAAGGCCAGAAAAACCCATCCTTGTTAGAACAGATTTTTCGGGTTAAAAATAAATGACAACGCAAGTAACTTACCAAGGAATTGAATACACCGTAAATGATGGTGAAACTGTTGATGACCTTTTAAGAAAAGAAGGTTTTGAAGAAGCGCATCAAAATAATGTGCTTCAAATGACATCTGAGCTAGTTGCCCCTACTTTAGAAGAGCAAGAAATGCTCAAGCGCGAAGAAGAAAAGTCTGGTGTTGGAACGGCTTTGCTTCAAGGGCTGTCAAACGATCAAGGTTATCAGACTGCTTGGCTTGCTCAGCAAAGATTTCCAGAACTAATTCAGCGGGGAATTGACCCCGTTAATTTTTACTTCTTAGACGAAGATGAAGACATTGCTTATGTAGATCCGTACAGCAATGAGGTTGTAAAAGAGTTTAAAGACAACTTGCTTGTTGACACCGCTCGATACGCTGGCCCTACTGCACAATTCCTTGGTGAGTTGGGCGGTGGTACGGCTGGCTTAGTTGGCGGTGCTTTTTTAACTGGCAATCCATTTGGGGCGGCGGTAGGTGGCGGTGCTGGGACACTTGCTGGCGGTAGCGCAGTGTACGCAGGTCGAGCGGGGATATCCGCAGCATTTGACGGGCCGCCGCTAAAAACTTCAAAACTTGTCGATGATTTGATGGTTAGCTCTGCTTTTGGCGCTTTACCTTTTGGTACAAAGGCAGCTCAATTAGCAGGCAGTGCATTTAGAACTGCATCAACTCGGTTCCCCGGCAAAGACGGCAAGACCGCGCTTGAAACTATTTTGCGAGACGGCGGCAAAACGGTTGATGAGAAGGTTGCTTTTGCCAAAGAACGATTTGGTGTTGACCTTACAAGAGCCGAAGCTCAAGGGCTTATGACTAACTCAGGGGCCATTCAGCGTTACTTACAGATGCAACCGGGTTCTCAAAAGCTTTGGGACTTCTACCACAACCGACAGTTGCAGGTTGAAGAAGCAGCAGACGTTTTCTTTAACGAAATTTTGCGCGGCAATTATCTGGCTGGTTTAAAGAAGCAAAGATTGTCTGGCAGGCAAGGTCTTGATCCAGAGATTGATTTGACAAAGGCTTCTGACGAGGTTCTAAAGAAGCTTGCAGCTAAGAGACAAGAAAGGGCTGGGCCTGTTTATAAAAATGCTTTTGAGTTAGATCTGGATACGCCAATAGACGTAAGCGATATCGCAAGACAATTACAAATGGATTTGGCAGATCCAAACCTTAGAGGTAAGGCTAGAGGTGTTAAGCAGGAACTTTTAGACGCCCTAACAGATTTTTCTGGATTGTCTAAAAACCAATTGGTCAGCAATCAAGGGACGTTAGCACTAAAAGACAATACCGAGATGCTACACAATGCACTAAGGAACGACTTCAAACCACTTATCGAGGGCTTGACCAAAGACGCTCAGGCAACGCTTAAACGAGAGGTCAGTCAGATCAGGGAGAAAGTATCAAACAAGCTCAAGACTGCTAACCCAGAATATGCAAGAGCTACAGCTATTTACGATCCGTCGAAAGGTCATCTGCAAGCGTTAGAAAGAAGCGTTATCAGCAATCTTGCTGAAGCGGCAGAGCTTGGCGGCGAGCAAGCAGCTCGGTTGACGCAGAAACTATTCAGCGGAAACATCAAACCAAAAGACCTTAGATTGCTGCGCCGCTTGATCCAGACCGAAGATCCGCAGGTGTGGCAGAACATCAAGGGTACATGGCTTCGCACTCAGTTTGATGATGCAATAACGTCAAGCGTAAACCCGCTTGGGGTGCCTAATCGCTTTTTGACAAGACTTGGGATTAAAGGCAGGGCGATGATGGGTCGTGGTGCTGAGAAAGTCAGAGGCACCAAGGCCAAAATGTTTGAAGCAATCATGGAGCCAGAAGAGCTTAAAAACTTTGTTGATCTGGTTGAGATGATGCAGGCAACCAGCTTTATTGCCTCAAAAGGCGGATCGCCTACCCAGCCCCTATTAGCAATGCAAAAGCTTTTAGACAAAGAGGCTCGCGGTTTGGGGCAGATAGCTATTGGCGCTGTCAGATCTGCTCTAGAGATACCACAACGTCTATTAGTTCGCGGTTTTGATGATATGACAGCGGCAAATATAAATTTTCAACGAGAGGTTTACGAAGACAAATTGATTGAAGCTTTGATTGACCCAACGGTTGCGGCTGACTTAGCCAAGGCCATTGATGCAATAAAGCCAACTGTTTATTTTGTTACTCAGGCTGCGACTCGCGGAGGATTTGAGGTTTTTGACAACATACTTGAAGACAGATTGGTTCCAGATGAAATAAATCCCGTGTCTGGAAAATTAGAACGTGGGACGCAAGGGTTAGAAATGCTTGAGAGTGCCAAAGAGGTAACTCAACCTGAGCAGCCCCTAGAAGATCCACAGGCCATGCTAGATGGTTTAACCGTTCCGCAGGTAGGTGGTGACGAATCAATCTTTGAACCAATTGCAGCAGGCCCAACAATCAAGCCGCCGTTTGATCCAGCTATGTCACCTACCATCGTTCCTTTAGACAAAGACAGAGAGCTTGCTATGAGGGCTAGAGGCAACCTCGGCGGGATAGCTTCACTCGCTTAAAAGTTCGGGTTCTGCTGGCCTAGCGACGATCATGGCACCCTCGACATCGTAGTCGAGGTCATAGCCCATAGCCGACTCAGAATCCAGCTCCACCACTAGGTTGCGACTCATAAGACGCATGAGAGCTGCCTGCTGGTGCATAGTAAGACGCCCAAACAGTTCTATGACCTCACTGGCTTCCATGACTGGGCGGTAGGTCTGAGGTACTGGACGGCCTTTGCTGAAGATGTTTTTCAACGGTAATCCCCATCAAAAAGTTCGTTGTGGCGCTGTTCAATAAGCTGCTGCAACTGGTTAATAAGCGAGCGGCGTTCTAACCCGCAAATGTCGCGCAACATCTCATAGGTTTCTACGTCGATTGCAAGTGACTTGCGTGGGCTTGGCTCTTTTTGAACCTTTTCCTTCGGTTTGGTGTAACCGTCTTCTGGGCCATGATAAGTTTCTGACATGATCTTTTCTCTGCAAAATATTGATGGAGTTTACAAGATTGTATAGAATTGTACAATGTATGAAATAAAAAACTATATGCTATCCATGCAGTCGCACTGGATGATCAACCAGCCGCTCTATAAAGCCGTACAAGAGACGGTTCCTATTATTACGAACTATCAGTTAAGGGGTGGCGTTGACCGCTTAGGCAAGACCCCAGTGTCCCAGCTATACAAAAAAGTGTTCCCTGACGTGTACAAGGTGCCACTGTTTCGCCGTCAGTTCTGCAAGATGTTAGTCGAAGAGATCAAGCTGATGGAGAAAGAAATACCATTTGAGCCGAATGATGACGAAGATGAGCTGAGGCAAATACCTGAGATTGTTTTAGCTGAACACGTCCCAGAGCTATACCGATCTATGTGGTTTGTGGTGCAGAACGTACTTGGCCCTATCATCAACACGATTTGGCAGCGTGACTGTAGGGATGTGGCTACCATTCAAATTGCCAACTACAACCCCAAGGACAAGCAAAAGGGTGCTTGGCATCACGACGAGAGCGCCGACATAAGCGTGGTGGTTCCGCTAAATACCGACGAGTACAAGGGTGGCGGCACTGAGTTTCACAATCACGGGGTGCTGAACCCTCTACCATCAGGCCATGCCCTGATCTTTCCTTCCTTCACAAACCTGCACAGAGGCTTAGCGGTTGAGAGCGGTGACCGCTACCTGCTGGTGTTTTGGCTACGCAACAAGAAGCGTTTGATAGAAAACTACGAAAGTCTTGTATAATTATTTACATTTATTTGTATAAAGGTGTATACATCGACACGGGATTCTGTATAATGAAGGCCATACACAAGAGAAAGGAAAAAAAATGCTGGTACTGAAGATTGATCAAATGAACCGAAACGACATGGTGAAGATTGCTGAAGCATCTTCCGCCAAGATGACCGCTGAGATGGAAGCGTTCTTAACCAAGCTAATCGAAGACGGCAAGTACGCCAAGCCTACCGAAGACGAGTTCGATTTGTTTGACGAGTTGTTTGATGAAATGGAAGAGGCGGCTTAACTCCAACTGACGAGGCTGGGTAGTTCCCAGCCGAAACACCGCAAGGTGTCTTGGAAAACTAATAAGGAAGAAGATGATGTTGAATATTACCTACTACTACGTTGAGCAGCTTGTACGACCAGAGACTGGTTGGGACAGGCAGATGGTGCAAAACTGCGAAAACTACAACGGCGGCTTTCAAGATAAGGCGCAAGCAGAAAAACACCTTCAAGCCGAAAAGTCTGGCTGGGAAGACTTTCTTGCAGAGCAAAAGCAGACTGATGAAATTAAGCGCCTGCAAGCAGTAGCCGACTGGAGAATTGTTGAGGAAGTCGTTACCTTCGCTCACGTTTCTGAGTATATGTATTCAGACGTTAGGGCATACGAGATCATCAAAGTCATTAGCGACAAGACAATCGAAATCAGAGCAATGGATGTTTCACATTCTTGTGAAGATTTAGAGTTCAGCCCCGGCGGGTTTGTTGGTCACTATCACAACCAAAGAGATCAAAAGGTTACCTACAAGGCTGACCCTGACGCCCCGACTTTCCGAATCAGAAGGAAGAAAGGATCGGTTGAAAAGTGGGTATCAGGCTCCTCGCGGTTTGGTCTGACAACTGAGCCTTACGCCTTTCACGACTTTAACTTCTAAACTTTTTGGGCCGCATAAGCGGCCTTTTTTATGCCTTGAATTCATCAACCTCCCTACAGTAATCGACCTTGATATGAGGATCACCCCACATACTCAGCAGATCCATCTGACCGCCATTTGTAAGTGATTTGATGGCGGCTTCTTCTGACTCGCCGTAGACCCTGACCTGAGCCTCTTTGGTTGCTGAAATTTTCATAAAAAACTCTTTCATACTTTATCCTTTCTTTTTCGTGCAGCGTAAGAGTCTAATGACTCGCCAAACTTTTTCTCAAACCACTGCTCCCAGTTAATCCTGCGGTGCGGTGGATTGTTCGGTGTGGCATGGCCTCTACGGTTCCACACCCAGCGAGCGGCGTGGTACATCTTCTGAGCGTCCCACAAATCTTCTTGTGCCTGCTGCTCCTCAGTTAATTTCAGATAACCCAAACTCTTTGACTCCCTGTTGGTTGTACGGCAGGTACAGGTCTTGCTCACGGCACTTCATACCAATAGCCATAGCCTGTTCGTTCTGGGCGTCAGCATAAGCGATGGCTTCATCACTCAGCGTGTAGACTGCATAAGGGTAAGGTGCCTGCTTTTCCTGAGCCAAGAAGTAAAACTTCTCAGTAGGCAAACCCACGGCCCTACACCCAGCGATATAATATGCAGCCTGCTGGTAGTATCTGAATGAGTTGATCGCGCTCCTAAAGCCTCTTGGTGAAGCATCTCGGCAAGTCTTTAGATCCCAGATGTCAGTTCCAGTATGCCAGTCAAGCTTGCCTTTACAGGGCTGACCGTTCCAGTACCAACACAGCGTCAGCTCAACCCGATGCTCTGGCTTGGGGATAAACTCAGACACAACCTCACGGCGCTCCATACAGATGTCATACATATCTTGCTTGCACGGCGTCTTGTCGCCCAAATCCTCAAGCCATTCAGCGTACTCAGCTTTGCCAGCCTTGGTGCGCTTATCGACGGGTGGCTCAATGGCAAACTCATCGAAAAACTTGTGGTGCTCCAAGAACACAGTGTGTTGAACCCTGCCTTCAAGCAGTGCGGGTGAGTTGTTGAATGTTCGGTTCTTCCAAGTGAAGGGACACTTGGCAATCGAGGTGAGATCGTGAGATCGCCACGCTGGGATTGAGTCGTAAGTTGGGTAGTCTAAATCTTCGTAAATGCCTTCTTTAAAATCCATCACTGGTTCCTCTATTGGCTTATGTGATCCCGATCATTCAAAACAACCTTGCCGTTCTTATCTATCGAGTATCGGCGAATCACATTGTAAATTGTGTGAGCACTGATCTTGGTTTGAGCCGCTATCTCAGCTCGCCTTACCTTTTGTTCCTCCAGCTCTAATACTTTCTTAATTTGTTCGTCGCTTACCCTGCTGCTTAGCGATTTATCCAAAGCCTCTTCTGATCGTTTTTCTTTTGCCTCGTCAGCCTTTCTAGCCGAGCGCAAAGCCTTCATGAATACAGATTCCATCTTGCCCTCTTGGTTAATTAGCCCCGCCTGCTCGACCACCTCGACGGGAAAAGGCTAATGAGGAAGGAACTCCTTGGTCTAACCCCGCCTGCTCGACCCACGGGACGGGAACCGTGATGTTCAGGCAGTTAGGTTTCTGCCTTGGTCTAAAACAGCCCCGCCATCGGCTGACTCGGACGGGAACGAGTTGGAAGCGCGTGATGAACGCTCAGCCTAAAAAAAATCCAATACCCGACCCAAACAAGAACGCTATCAACAACGAATACGTTGTCCAATACGGTATGGTTGGGCTGGTGATCAACTTTGACCAAATCATTTGTTTACCCTCGGATCATCACCTAAGCTGAATCTGGTATACCAAATTGCCTTGGCTTTGTCCTCAGCAGGATCACCTTTTTTACCTTGCCGCCACAGGTATTTGAACGCAGCGATCTCGCTGTATTCTTTTACCCGCTGCAAGCTAAAGGCGCTGATCATAGCGTCGATACATTCTATCGAACCAGAATAATGCTTGGGTTGGTTGACCATATCGTCTTTGAAGATGGTCAAGCTATCCAACGAATCCTTGGGATTACCAAGGGCTGCGTCAAACCCAAACTTAGGATCAAGTTTGTATTCGCGGTGGACTTTTGCAGCATATGATTTTGATACGCCTACTTTTTTGACCACGTCATCAACCGTAGCTTCGGGGTGGCCTAACAGATACACCCTCGCCTGATCGCGCTTGGTTCCTGTTCGGATTTTGTACTTACGCTTATAGTAACTAGCCATGTTCACCCCCTAGAATGGTATATCGTCTTCAAAGTCTGCGTCTTCTGGGCCATCGTCATCTTTCTTCGGTGGCGTTGGGTTATCACCCTTTTTCAGTGCAGCCTGCATCTCAAAGCATGGCTCAACAGGATCTCGACCCTGCTCATCGCAACCACCGATCTGGTATTGAAGAAAACGTGGCAGCTCTTCAAAGATGTCGCACATTCTTTTGCTGGCTTCGCATGATTCGCCAGTAAACTCTTTGAGATATTCTTCTAGGTCGAATACAACCTGATCGTTAACTGTGGCAACTTTCTTTGCACCACCATCGGCGGTAAATACGCCAGTGACCTTAGCCTTACCGCCAGACGTTAAGCCGACATCGACCTTACAGGTAACACCCAACACATTGGTCACGTCAAACTTCGCCAGCTCCTCGGCAGTGAATGGTTTGTTGCGCCAAGTTTGCAAATGCTGACGCAGCTTTGCCTTTTCATTGAGGCTAAGCGTATACTTGTTGAACATTGACATCGGGCGACCATCTGCCGTTTGGCACTCAGGTAACTCCCAGAAGATGAAGATGCTATGCTGCTTCTTCACTTCACCTTGGTACTCATTGTTAGACGTTCCAGCGTCTACAATTTTGTAGCAGATTGCGTTGTGAGTTCCGACTGGAACCTGTTCGTAATCTGACCCGCCGCCGTCACTTGCTGTTATTCCCATATCTTTATCCTTGTATTTATGCAAAAAGTTGTACTATTATGCACATCGGATAAATGTGTGCAAGGGAAATTTGATGAGTTTAAAAATTACGGACGGTAACCAGAAAGATTTTAGTAGGCCACTGAGTGGAGACGCTCGCCAAGGGTTCATAGATTTTCTGGCTGCAAACGGCATGACGCCTGACCCAAAGAAGGGGTTGGTGGTCGGCGGCGATATTGGTCGCGCCTACATGAATGTAAACGGAACCAATAAGCTGCACGGGTGGTATCAGTTCTGGCTAGAGCAAGAGGTGCCATACGGACGGTGTGGTGATCGCACCATCTCCAACGAAGAACCCACGGCAACGTGGAAGCCAGAGAATGCTGGGCGGTACGAGATGACCGACGAGCAGCGCGAACAGATCAAAGAGAGCAAGCGTCAGGCTGCTGCTGATAAGCTAAAAGCTTACATGGAAGCGGCTGAAAGGGCGGAGCAGATTTGGGATACGTTATCTACTGACGTGTCGAACAATGGATACCTGATTAGAAAGAATGTTACGGGCCACGGGGTTAGGCAAACACCTACTGGTGAGTTGGTTGTGCCAGTCAACAAGATTAAGACCAGACAAAAGAAAAAGAAGGTGGTGTTGGTCGGTTTGCAGTACATACACCCAGATCCAGACGCATCACTGGGCAAATGGTATATGAAGGGTACTGAGGCAGGTGGTGCATTCTTCATCATCGGTCAGGATCTACTGCGCGAGGCGCACACAATTAATTATGTTGAAGGCTACGCCACTGGTGCATCTTACTATCGAGATATGGGCGAGCCAGTAGTGGTTTGTTTCAGCGCAGGCAACCTCAGCAAGGTGGCACCAGAGATCTCGGTGATGTTCCCGAAGGCCAAGCACGTTTTTATTGCCGACAACGACGAGAGCGGCACTGGAGAGCGCGAGGCGAAGAAGGCGGCAGAGTTTGTGCAGCAGGCTGGATCTCAGGCTGAGGTGCGGATGCCGATAGAGACTGGTGACTACAACGATCACTCTGTAGAGGGTGAGTTGATGCCAGAGCTTCAGACTACCCAAGAGTTGCAGACATACGACTGGGGTAGAAACTCCACGGGCAAGATGTTGATGACGAAAGACAATGTGCGCGGCGTGCTGACCGTGAACCAGATAGACGTGCGCTACAACGTGATCAAAAAGAACATGGAGTACCACATTCCAAACACTGATCACATCATGGATATGCGAGACGAGAGCGCACTCATTGAGATCGAGGATCGCTGCATTCAGCTAGGCGTACCACATCAAAAGACGCGGGATTACTTGAAACTTTTGGCTAGGGAGTACAACCCAGTCAAAGAGTTTATGGAATCTAAGCCGTGGGACGGCACAAGTAGGTTAAATCAGTTCTTAGCCACCATTAAAAGCAGCAACGAGCCATTGAAAGAGATGTTGATGACTAAGTGGCTGGTTTCCTGCGTTGCAGCGGCTTGTGAGCCAAGTGGCGTGGCATTGGAGGGCATATTGGTGTTCCAAGGTGCTCAGGGACTGGGTAAGACGCTGTGGTTCAAGAATTTAGCCGATTATGAAGAGGGTTGGTTGCTGGAAGGCGCTACACTGAACCCTAGCGACAAGGACAGCGTGAAGCAGGCGGTTTCCCACTGGATTGTGGAGCTTGGTGAGATAGAATCCACGTTTAAGAAGAGCGACATCGACCAACTCAAAGCTTTTGTAACCAAAAAAAGTGATGAATTGCGCCTACCCTATGACCGCGCTTCTACAACTTACCAAAGACGCACAGCGTTCTACGCAAGCGTCAACGCAAGGGAGTTCCTGACCGATACCAGCGGAAACCGAAGGTTCTGGGTTGTACCAGTCACTGGTATAAACGCGCAGCACGGGATTAATATGCAGCAGCTATGGGCTGAGGTGAAGGAGGTGCTTTACCCAACCGTGAGCTGGTATCTGTCGGCAGAAGAGCGTGAGATGCTGCAAGACTCAAACGAATACTACCGCACCCAGAGCAGTGTTGAAGACCTGATCTTGGAGCACGTTCACTTCAAGAGCACCCAGTCCAAGCCAGTGCAAATGACGAAGCTTTTGCGCGACCTCGGCATAAGCCAACCAAGGATGGCAGACATAAAAGATGCGGCTAGAATCATCAGTGCGAACGGGGTAGAGCCTCGCAAAAGTAACGGTAAGAAAGTGTATGACCTTGACTATACGGCGGTAGAAGTTGGTAATGCTGATAAGTTTAGTGGTGGTTGGAACAATGATTTCTAGGAAAGGGTAGGGTACGTCAAATGATACCCTGTTCTTAATCTTTCTAAGTTATTGATTTGTATAGGTATTACAACAGGGTAGGGTAGGGTACTACTATTTATTAATAATATATATTTGGTATATAGCTATATATACGCCTATATAGTTACAGAGAGTTTTTAAAAGTTTTGAGTAGCTATACCCTGCCCCCTGTACCCTGATACGCAGGGTGAGTGGGGAAAGCGCCACATCGAACAGATGTGGCGCGGGGTTGGTAAACTATTGAAGGAAGGTGAATGGCAGACGAGAAGCGAGGGGGTAGAACAGCATTCCCCATAAAGCGAACCAACTTAGGTAGGCCCAAGAAAGAACGCAAGCAGTTGGTCGAGACGCCAGCAAAGTTCTTGGCAGATGATGAGGCAGGCATCACCGATATGCAGGCAGGGTTTGTTTGGCATTACACGGAGGGTGCGTGTGGGCAGACCGAAGCAGCACGAAGAGCGGGATTTTCGTTTCCCGCTAGTGCTGCGACCAAGATGCTCAATGGTCACGACTTCCCAAAGGTGACGCGAGCAGTGCGCGTCAAGCAAGATGAGCTGCGCGAGAAGTATGCGGTTACTCCGCAGAAGACGGGAGCGATGCTGTGGAACATAGCAGAGACAGCGTTTGAGAGCGGCGCGTACAACGCAGCGGTGAGCGCGGTTAAAGAGTTGAACCAGCTCGCTGGGCTGACGATACACCGCAGCCAGAACCTCAACATCAACGCTGATCTACAGAAGATGACGAAGGATGACATCAAGCACAGACTGAACGAGCTGCTCGGTGTTGAGACAGATCTGAGCGACAAAGATCACTAACCTCGTCGGTTTGCAAGATCCAGCGATCTAACATCGTTTTGGCCCCGCCTCCCGCCCAGCCCCTCAAAATCTGGGGAAATTCCCGATATTATGTTAAATTGGGCGGAATCCCAGCAAAAACAACGGCTTACGCGCATTGTTTTGTTAGTTAGTACTTACTTACTTTGGCCCGTTCTGAGCAGAGGCGGTACACTATGTCGCGCAGGTCGCCCTAGAGGTGGTTTTTCTTCCATCTGAGCGCCTGTACTGCCCTCTAACGGGCGCAGGCCATGCAGTAGTAGGAACCCTATGGGGTCGGAAAAAGCCTGTGAGATCGCGGTATGTTTCGACCCCGCACCCCCTATTTGGCGAGCGCGGCGAGCGCGATGGCTATAGCAAGGTTAAACACCCAAGCAGACGCCGCAATATCAGCACCAACAGAAGACGTTCTGTTTCTGTTGGTGCTGATATTGCTGAAGATAGAGCGACAGGCAAGACAATATCTTTCTGTTGGTGCTGATATTGCTGAAGATAGAGCGACAGGCAAGACAATATCTTTCTGTTGGTGCTGATATTGCTGAAGATAGAGCGACAGGCAAGACAATATCTTTCTGTTGGTGCTGATATTGCTGAAGATAGAGCGACAGGCAAGACAATATCTTTCTGTTGGTGCTGATATTGCTGAAGATAGAGCGACAGGCAAGACAATATCTTTCTGTTGGTGCTGATATTGCTGAAGATAGAGCGACAGGCAAGACAATATCTTTCTGTTGGTGCTGATATTGCTGAAGATAGAGCGACAGGCAAGACAATATCTTTCTGTTGGTGCTGATATTGCTGAAGATAGAGCGACAGGCAAGACAATATCTTTCTGTTGGTGCTGATATTGCTGAAGATAGAGCGACAGGCAAGACAATATCTTTCTGTTGGTGCTGATATTGCTGAAGATAGAGCGACAGGCAAGACAATATCTTTCTGTTGGTGCTGATATTGCTGAAGATAGAGCGACAGGCAAGACAATATCTTTCTGTTGGTGCTGATATTGC
>UEXL01000096.1_pt1 | contig 53355 bp, 84 predicted proteins | sample 1796671 | NCBI WGS metagenome assembly UEXL01 (sample SAMEA4772471, study PRJEB27181) | metagenome | reverse complement strand
ATCACTTGTTACTTCTGTGTAATTTCTTACATTATCTAAAAGTTCTGAATAATTCATGATATCTCCACTGTCACTTTACCAACACTTGAACCAATAATCAATGCTCTACTTGGTTTAGACGGTTGCATTCCATTTGATTCAAAAGATGAGTCTCCTGAAGCTCCAACAAAAACAGTCATAGGTTCTTGTCTCGCTGGTCTAGTCCAAGGTAAAGCTTGTGCATCAGCACTATGAAAAGAAGGGTCTAATTGAGGGTGCTTAGTATCAAAACACTCAGGACATGTCATCAAACCGTTCCACTCTTCTTGTAATTGAGCAAACTTATATTGTTGACCACATCTATCACAAAGAGCAACAGCATATTTACCCGTAGCAAAGGTAGCCATGTTATGAACCGTTTATGAAATAGTTTTGAGGAACTAAATGAACAGATGCTCTTTGTCCGTCTTCGTTGAGAGCTCTTCTGTAATTCATCTTCATAATATAATTTTAAAGATTGAGTCATTTGAGGGTTTTTCTTTTGCGATAAATAAAAAGCTAAACCTGAAACCATGCAAGGAAGAAATCTAAAAGGAGCGTCAGGCTGATTTGTATAAGCTCCAGCGTCTTGTATCCTACCTATGTAGTTATAATTAATTTGAGTATCTGTTGTATTAGGTGTTTGATAAAGATTAATTTGAACGTTAGACAAATTTCTCTCGACATAATATGAGTAGGTTGACCTTGAGAAAATTTGTTAGGAATCGCTTGATACTCTGATCGTGATATTTTAGTCATAGTAGTGTCAGTTGTTGTGCCACTTGATATTTGTCTAAAAGTCATTTCTAAAACATCACTTGCATCACTTGGAGCAGTATAGGTAGTTGTGCCTGCTGTTAAATTAGCAGTTTCATTTTCTACTTTCCATAAATGAATACCTCTGTTCATCCACTCTTGAAAAAGAATATTTAAACTTCTTCTAGCTGATTTTAAATCATAGCCTGAACGTGTTTCAACGCCACATCTTTCGTAAGCGTCTTCTACAACGTCATCTATATCTAAATTAAAAGTAGTTGTACCAGAGGTAGCCATATTATTTTTCATCATTCCGCCGCCACGCTTTTTCATCATTCCGCCACCACGTTTTTTAACGACAGATTTTTTCTTTGCTGGACCACCATCCATCACTCCCATGGCCATTGCTTTTCTTGGTGAAACATTTCCACCCATACTCATTTTCTTCATCATGCCACCGCCACGCTTTTTGGCCATGCCACCTTTTTTCATTACTTGTTTCTTTTTTGCCATCATGACTTTACCCCTTTTTTAAAAAGTTTTTCGTACGTATTTTGCCTTTCAGCTACTACTTCATCGTAGTATTCCTTAGGCCATTTCTTATAATAGCCTATCTTATGTAGTTTGCAACTTGCATCATACAGTTGTTTAAATTTTGTATAAGCATCATAGAATATTCTAAGTCACCATGTTTTACAGGTTCCTCAGTGGGGTCACAAAGAAAAGCTTCACTATCAGGATCAGCAGGTGTTTCAGGATGAAATCCCATAAAGTACACATCTCTTCTGTTATAGGTTTTATTATAAAAATCTATTTTTTCTTGAAATTGTTCAGGATTATATTGTTCAAAAAAAGGGTCGCAGTAAATTATAATATCATGTTCTTTTTTATTCCAAGACTTAATGACAGAAGTTAAGTGTTTTTCATATTTAGACTTATCCATGCGAACTTCAATTCGCACTTTTTTATCTTTTCTCCATTTAGCAGCGAAAGGACACGCTGGAAAACCTATATGTTTATTCATTGGTTCCAAGACAGTCTTGGACCAATTAACTACATCAAGCTTTATTTTTTCTGCTTGTTTTTTTCTTGACAAAAGTTTTCACATTAGTTGGTTTACCACCAACTCCTTGAGCCACTGCTCTTTTTCTTGACACTGCTGATTTTCTTTCTCCCTTTGACATACTTGTGGCTTTTGACTTAGGAACACATTTTGGATACTTTCTTTTAGCATCTTTCTTTTGTTTCGATCTACCACACTTGGCAAATCCTCCTCCTTTTTTTGGAGAACCTATATCAACCCATTCTTGAGAAAACCACTTTTTTAAGCCAGATTTAGCCATTACATTTTTTGAGTTACTTTTCTTTTATTTTCCATGATCATTCCACATCCTTTAGCTATTCCACCTTGATCATAATTAGATATCTTTTTTCTTTGTTGAGAAATTGAACCACCTTTTGCCATTGGCTTAGGTCCTTTAAAATCTTTTCTTTTTACCACTAGGGTCTTTTATTTTACCAGCACAAATTTTAGAAGCATACGCATTTGCATACGCTGAAGGATAAACGTCAAACTTTCTCTTTGCGGCTTCTTTTCCTCTTTTACATAATTTAGTCATTTTTATTGTTCTCTTCTATTTCAAGTCCATATACATTCGTAATCTTCATTACACTTACACATCTATTTTACTATTCCACCTTTTTTCTTAAAGCCCATTTTATTCCTTACTTTTTAGGTAATTTTTTAAGACCTTTATTTTTTGATGGTATTGGTTTTAGTTTTTTATTCATTTTCTTATCTCCTGTAGATACTTCCTTTTGCATTTGTGCTCGTGATATGACCACTAAAACTCACTATAATTCTTAATTAAGAATTCTTCCATCCAAGCCATTTTTTCATCAATTGCTTGAATTTGTACTTTTATAACAGCAACATCTTGTTGCATTTTGCAACACTATCTGCTTTTGTTCTACTGCATTTAAACGTTCTGACCACATGCCCCATGTAATTAACATTGTGCCAATTAGGACAAGATAAGGTAATATAGTTTTTATATCTAATTTAATCATTTTGTTTTAGCACTCATGTTACTTAAAGGGTTATTTAAAGCCTTATTAATTTGTAAGTCAAGGCTTTCTTCAATGAGCTTTAACTCATCAAATACTTCTCTTGTATCTTCTTTTTGTCTATCTTCCACGTCATTCACAATTTCGGTTATGTGTCGAATATCATTAGCTTGTTGACGTAAATCAGCCTTCATATCTGAACGCATATCACGTGCCACATCACTGATTATGGTAATTTCGTCCAATATTATATCTAGTTCTGATTTTAAAACTGCTATTTCTTCATCATATTTAGATAGATCGGGAGCTGTATACTCCAAAACTTTGGCGGTTAGGTCTTGATAATTTTTCCAAAATTCAAAGACTGCCCAAGCACCACTACCTAGGGCACCTAATAGTGTAAGAATAGCGAAAGCTTTACCTCCACTTACCTTTAAACCTGAATATTCAATACTGGGCATCTATCATCTCCTGAATTGTATTTTCCTGTGCCATGTCAAACAAATACCATACTGATCTTCTAATGTCTTGTTTAAATATTCACCCACATCAACTTCTGTAAGGAGCTTTGAGTAGGTGTAAAGAGGTTTTTGTATCGCCTAATATTTGCATTACAAGTAATGTTTTTGTTTGAGCAGTGTCATCATAACGTTCTTTGTCATCAATATCTTTACTATTTTTGTAGCTGCTTTTTCTTTTGCTGAAGGTTCTTTTGTAGGTTTTTCTTCTGGCTCTTCAACCTCTTCAGGTTTTTCCTCTACAGGTTTAGGACTACTTTCACTTTCTACAGGAACCTCTTCTTTAGTTTCTTCAACAGGCTTTTCTGAAGGTTCTTCTTTGGTCTCTTCGATACTAGCTACTTCAATTGTCTCTTCTAATTCTGCTTCAATTTCCATTTCTACTTCTGCCATTTGTGTTTCAGGTTCTGGTATATCTACTTCAAAATCTGTTTTAATTTCTTGTATTTCTACCTCAACTGTTTCATAAGAAATTTCTTCTTGTTGAGGTTCTATAGGTTCAAAACTCACGTCTCCCGCATCATCAACAACGACATCATTAAATTCAATAATCTCTGTAGCATATTCTATTTCTACAGGATCAAAGATATTGAGATAAACTATTTCTTCTACTGAAGTGATTTGTTGTTCAATAATCGTATTAATAACGTTGTAGAATACATTGACCGATACATCGTCAAATAAAGGACCTATAGCAAGATTGATATCCCTACCTCCTATTTCAATTGTTAAACTTTTTAAAACGCCACTGAAATCGAAAGCTCCATTGTATGATTGATAGCCTGACGAAACTCCAGATTCAGACAAAACATCAGTGCCTGAAAAGACTGTAGTCCCTCCATTAGTTCCTGTAATGTGCATGTAGATTCGATCTTGAGCATCTTGTTTATCAACTTCTATGGAATATTTAACCTTATCTATACTTAAATCAGAAATGTCAATTGTATTAATAAATGTTGTACCCATACCGTCAACACCCATCGTAGACGTTGAGTTACCTCCTCCTGTAATTTGAGCACATTTATCTGCACCTAACCCATAACAAGAATTACCACTAGGCATACTTGCAGGACCTTGACCCGACCAGTCATAATCCATATCACCTTCTTTGTTTATAGCTACATATCCATTATCACCATCAAGAATATCTCCTGAATCTTCGTTAGTGACCGTTGTTGTAGTGGTGGTTTTTGTAGTGGTAGTGGTATAGATAATTTCTGTACCTTTATCTTCTTCTGTTTTTTCTACAGTGACATCTTCTTCAATAGTAACACCAGGAGTACAAAGTCCTTCTACATCAGGTAAGCAAGTATCTGCTTTAGAATAAAAGGAGACCAGTAGTAAGAATAAACAAAGTTTTAAATAAAGCAGTTTGTTGTACATCACTAAACTCCTGTGTTTGGGGTTTTGTTTGAGCTATATAGTCTTCTCTAAATTTAGATCCAACAGGGATCTTATCAGGATTGGTTTTCCAATAAGTAGCCGCTTCAGCTCCTATGGCTCCTTCTGCTGGGCATGGGGTCCCTGCATCGAGCATGCTATCCCAGACACGAGGATCTTGACACAATAATGCCACTGCCGCAACTTTCATGCCGTATTGGTACATAGCACGGCTTGCACGAAGAGTCTCACAAAATTCGTCTGTGATGACGTAACCTGTAGCGACACCTAGAATATTATTTTGGACACTTCCACCAATTCCAATTTTACATATATCACTATTATTATTCATGATAGTTGGAGCAGATGCTGTAGGGGGAGTTGAATTTGTTACTACAGTTGACGACACGGTATTGGTCTCAGCTTTTATATCAGTTATTGTAGCTACTAATGTAAAGAAAAAAAGAATTGTTATAAGTAGTTTCACTCAGCATCTCCATCTTTTTCTAGCTTGACGTAATCTTGAATTTGGATCTTTAGCTGCTTTGGGAAATTTTTTCATTTGACCAGCAGATCTAGCACAGAAAGATTTTCTTCTTTTTGCATCTTTACTGCCTTTCTTTACTTTACCTGTGACTGCTGTTTTTAATTTAGAACCAGGATTGTCTTTTCTATATTTAGCAACACCTGCTTTAGTCATTCCCGCTCCAGATTTAGTGGAGCGGAAATATTTTTTAGTTTTTGGTGGCTGTTTGTCTGCCATTACCCGAAGATGCAAGTCAGTGAAGTTACATTAGTCAATGTAGCATGTATTCTATCTTGAAATCTCATACCTGTATCACCAATGTATGTTTCAATTACCGCTGTAGCAGAAGCAGGAGTGTCAAGATCTAACAAAGTTGATCCTCCACTACCATCTTTTAAAACAATGCTTCCAGCAGATGCACCACAGATAGCATGAATAGCAATAAGTCTTGCAGGACCTGTTCCTACGTTTCCTGTTGCTGTTACTTTAGCCGATCTATAGTTAATCATAATTTACTCCTTACGCAGGTACATCGCCAGCAAGTGCTATTGAATTATTTTGTAAATATTTCACAGTCACTGTTGCAGCACCTGTTGTTGCATCACCACTAGCTCCTGTAAAATCAGCTACTACTTGAATATCGGTTGTGCCAATATCGGTAGCTTCCGTGTCAAGAGTACCATAAGTAGTACCTAATGCTTTAACATTGCAGCAGCAATAAAAGCATTGGCATCAGCTATTGTTCCTACTGAAACAGTTGCAGCACCAGATCATTATTTACTGTCGTTACATTCAATACCACATCGGTGATTTGTGAATTTGCAGGGATTGTTGCTATCACTTGGTTTAAGTGAGAAGCACCAATAATATCAGCAATTGCTGATTGTGCCATTACAACAAAACCTGTGTTCTTGACATCTGAGCCAAGAGTAGTTCCTGTTGTGTCTTTAATTGTTCCGGCCTTTACTGGTCCAGAAAATGTAGTTGTTCCCATGTCTATCTCCTTTTGTTAATAGTCCCCGAAGGGTCATAGGGTTAATAAAGTTATAAAGTACCATAAAAAAAGGGGGCCTCAAAGCCCCCTTTTCATTCTTATATATTTAATGCTTATGCAGCACCTGGTGAACCGAATACACATCTAGGATCTGAGAATCCAAATGAATATCTCTCTCTAGCTTTGTATCTTACATTTCCTGTGTCGAAATCACCTTCCATTGAAGTTCTAATTGGACTTCTTTGAAATAATTTGAATCCGTTAGGAATGTCGGTTTTTAGGAAGTATGCATCTGGGTCAATTAAGTAGTTATTTACTGTGTATCCCTCAGGAATCATACCCATGTTTCTTGATGCATTTATATCATTGTCAGCAGTACCGACTCTGAAAGCAGACTCAGTTAATCTGTCAGCAACGAATTGTAACTCAGAAGGAACAATAAGTTTTCTTCCTTGAGTAGAGATTAATAAACCTCTCTCGTCTACAAATGCAGCAATATCAATTAGAGATTGCTCTAATGATGCTTCATTAAGATCAGCAGCCACAGCAAGTTCATTTCTCAATGTACCTGCTACAAGCGGGTGTGCGTCAGAAAGAAGAGCAACACCGTCACCACCAGGGGAAGTTGTTGTCAAAACCATTATTTAAAATGTTTGCAGCTTTCACCTGTTTTGTGTTTGCCATGGAACGTGCAAGTGCTCTTGTATATCTTGCTGAGATTCTGTCATAAAGATTATCTTCAACAGCTTCTTCAGTGATTGCAAAACCAAGTGCAATTGTTTCATGTGTGTAACGTGCTGTGAAAGTTTCTGTCGCATTGTCATAAACAATTGATCCACCTTCACTCTTCGTTCTTGCATTACCAAATCCTGATAACATTACTTCTTCTTCGAATGCACGATCGGAAGTTTCTGTTTCAAAGATTTCTGCGTGTTGAGCGTCATAGCGCCCGTACTCCAAGCCGAACAGGGCGTTCAAACCTGGCTCTAACTCTTTAACGAGTTGACTTCTAGATATAGCCATAGTTTAACCTCCTATATACCTGTAGTATCTCTATACTGGTGCTTATTAATTCTAACAAGAATGTTAGCGTTAGCTTCAGTATAGTCGCTGTTGTCCACATCTGTTGAAAGTGAGTACACAGCGAAGTTTGATGCACTGCTAGTTGCAAACGAGCCACCATCGATAACAACGGCAGAAATACCTGATGTGGTATCTCCTGCGCTATATGTTGCGATGTTAGCTGTTGAACCAACTTGTGCTTGTCCAGCATTTGCGTCATCTACTTTGACTTCAAATACCACATCTGGATCTGTGATTACGTTAGCAACGATATCACTTGCTACAATGGCGCCTGGATAATGATTTGAAAAAGTTGGTTTAGACGTTGTAGGGTCTGTATAAAAGCAACCGTTAAAAATACCAATTAGTTCAGCACCAGCAGTAGATCCACGAGAAATCGATCCATTTGCATTTAATACAACTGGATCACCTTGAAAGATTGAATTTGTCTCGTTACTTGCTATTGACAACTCTTGTTGGCCTTGACCATTATAAGCTGCACCAAGCATTTGAACAGGACGAAATCCAAAGTTTCCTTGTTGATTTGACATAGTTCATCTCCTTTATAATTAAGTATCTTGAGATGGTTTTTTATTTCCGCCACCAAAAGATACACGACTTTGCCTATCTACGTTCATAGGCATGCTAGGATGTTGTTCTCGCAGTGGATCTGTTTCCCAAGCTTCTGTCTGTTGATCAGTCATTCGCTTGTAATGTGCATTACGCTCATTAATTGTTTCCACTGGCATTCTTGCCAAAAGCAAGTCTCCCCACGCTGATGACACCCTCATAAGCTTTGATACTTCCATTATATGCAGAGTATTGACCTTCTGTATGTGAGTCTGACCTCACTAACTCCCAGCCTTCTCTGAGTCTGGCATTGATGTTTTTAGTATCATCCATACCGTTGACACGATGTCGAAGCCATCTTTGCTTATATCCATCAGGACATGGTGGTGCGTCTAATTGAGACGGTGGTTTCCAAGGTTTTCTACGTTCCTCAGTTACCCTTGTTTGTGCACTTCTTGGTGTTTTATTATCTGTCATTTTGTACCTCCTTAAACGTACTTAGCATACTCAGATAGGGGAACCCCTAACTTTTTTGCTATTTTCACTTGACTAGCGGTCAACTTAACAGACTTGCGCCCCGGTGTTGCAGACCTTGTGGCAGAAGCAACGGGTTGGGCGATTGTGTTACCTCTGATCGTCTGATCCGAGTCTTTAAAAGACTCTGGAAACTTGTTTTTAACTCTATTAGTCAATTCATCATAATAGTCATCTGACTCTGTGTCAAATCCTTCTGCTACTAATCCTCTGTGTATTCTTTGAGCAAAGTCAGTCATATCAGCATCTGATCTAAACCAAGTATTCTTCTCTGCCCAAGCTAAAGCTTTATCAGAGGGTTGTGGTCTAGGTTGTTGTACAACTTGTTGAGCATTATTTTCTAATTCTTTTGAAAACTGCTCATACTCTTGTTCTTTTTTAGATTTAGTAACTCTTATTCTTTCTGCTTCGAGATCCAGTTTAGTTAAAGCTTGTCTAGCTTCTTCTTCTTTGTGATAATCACCTGCTTCTCTAGCAGTAATAAGATTTTGACGAGCAAGATCAGACGCCATTTTGTTTCTTACTTCACTTTCTGACATATAACCTTTGTCAATGTCATAAGTTTTTTTCTGAGTGTCTTGCAATTCTTTTTGCACGTTTTGTGCGAAAACAAGAGCAGCTTCTTTTTCTCTTTCAGCTTCTCTTACTTTCCAAGTCAGCTTGTCTATTCTCTTTTTAACCTTATCAGAATATTGATCCATCTCACCTTGTTGTTCAGCAACAACAGGGTTCAGAGGATCTTTTTCTTCGGTTTTTACTTCTTCGTACTGTTCTGGTGAAACAGCGCCATGAGACTTATCTTCTAATTCGACTTCTGCTCCATCACCTGACGTATCAAGATCAACTAGCTTTTCGTCTTTTGCAGTGTTAAGTTCTGTTTGCATGGTACCTCCATGTTATAGTATTGTTAATATGTCCTCTGGATTATCAACAGTTCCGAGTATTTCATCATCATTGAGTAATCTTACTTCTCCTCCATCTATTCTGATTCTAGAACCAGCGTATCTGCCAAACACGACCCAATCACCTTGTTTACACCAAGGTCCATTAGGAAACTTTTCTTTATCTGCATAAGCATCATCGCCCACGGCTAATACCATGGCAACAGATGCAGTTAATTGTGAGTCTTCGATAGTTTTATCTGTTAGTAAAATACCACCTTTTGACTTTTCTTTTGCTTTGAAAGGTAAAACTAAAATTCTCCATCCAACGGGTTTTGGAAGTTTATCTATTTCAGTTTTTTCTTGATCAATCCCTTTAGAAGGATTGTTAAGTTTTGCTTTTACGTGATCGGGCACGTATAACGTTTTAGTCATCAATTTTCTCCTCTTGTTCCAGCAGGCGAGAAAGTTCCTGTTGGCATGCTTCAAGCATGTGTATCTTTCCTAAAATATACTTGTAATCCTCAAATTTTTCAACCCCTACAATAAGATTTTCTAGGAGATTTTCTTTTAAACCTTTGAGTTCCTTTTGATAATTGTGAAGAACAAAAATACTCATTTAAGACAATTAAGACCAGGTACCGTTTTTCCAAAAGATTTATAAGTTTGGTCCTTACTCGCATACCATGTTTGTTCTTGACTGCCATTAACACCTAAACCACCTGCCATGACTGCTGGAAGAGTTATTCTTACAGCTTCAGAAACTGCTTGAAGTTGATAATCATCTCCAAACATTACTCCATTAGGTTTTAGTTTAGGCCACCAATTTTGTATATCATCTATTACAGGTTCATACTCATGTGCACCATCAACCATTATGTAATCAATAGTAGCTTCTTCAAATTTCTCTAATATATTTGTATCATCGGATCTTCCTTGACAAGGAATAACCATATTTCTTCCAATAAAGTATTGAAGATTTTCTTTAAAGATATTTGAAAAGTCTTGAGGTAAATCCAAATTTGCGTGTTCTGATGAACCTGCAAAAGTATCTACGCAATAAATTTTTACGTTTTCTTTATTTGCATTTATTAAGCTTGTAGCTAAGTAATGTGTTGATCTACCTAGAAAAGATCCAATTTCAACAATCTTTCCATCTTCGGGTATTTGATCAACAATCATATCGTAAGTTTCTGAGTAGTTAAACCACCCAGGTATTTTAAAATACGTGTGTTTCATCGTTAAGAATATCCTTATTTAGTTATCTTAACTATTTGTATCTTTTTATAATTAATTTTCAACCCTTGTGGTGTCGGTCCTTTTTTGGGAGGAACTGTTTTTGTTAGTCTCTGTTTCTTCATGTTCACATATTGCGCATTCACACATACAGCTTGTACCACAATGGCACAAACAATCACATTTAATGCACTTCTCCATCATTGATTCGCATTTTAAACATAAGGTATCACAACCCTCACACATTATTTCTTTTTAGTTATTAAACCCATAGCACCTTTTGCTCCTTTGATGCCAAAACTTGCCGAACAGGCAATATATAAGAGGTGCTTATAGTAATCAGGGAGTGAGTGTAGAGCTTCAAACCCCGCTTTAATATGTGGTGTCCAACCAGGAATAAATACTGCCACGGCTGGAACCAAAAGACATATTAAAATTAGCTCATCTTTCCAGCTACCTTTCATTTGATCAACTGCAGTAGCCTCCCAGCTAATTTTTCCAGCTATTTGTTGTTCTTTAAGGCTTTTAAGAGCCTTAATTTCAGTTAGTTTGAGTTCTGATTTTGCCTTTTTAGTTTCTACAAAACCAGTTACAGCATCTTTAATCATTCCTGCTATTGGTCCAGCTAATAAACTAATCATTTTGACCTCTATTTTGTTGATTTTGTCGTTGTATTGCTACATCTGCACGTAAATTAGCTAAATCGTAGTCTTTCTTCAACTTTTGTGCATCTAAAACTTGTTTATAATCAAATTGATTTTCTTTTAAGGCTTGATTTTCACCTTTTAACTGTGCTTGCATTTCCATTTCGGCTTGTTTCAAGGCTAATTCTTGTTGTTTGAGTAAAACAAGAGGATCCATGTTCTGATCTTGCATTGCTTCTGCTTCTTCACCAACCATTTGCTCAGTAATTTTTACAATTTCATTATCTATAGCTGCAGCTCTCTGCATTTGTAAAGCTTGTAATGCTTCTGGTGGAACTTGCTCACCAAATTGTTGACGTAATTTTTCTGCTTCCTCAACCATTGCTTGATCAACAGTTTGTGTTGCAAGTAAAGAAACGTGTTGATTAATATGTGACGCTAAATTCATCACAGCCATTGGATTTGCTTTCACTAAAACAGACGACATAAAAGTTCTGTGTGCTTTTATGTGAAGTTCATGATTTTGTTGAGGGAAAGCTTGAAGAGGTGCTCCCTTTAAAACAACACTGTGCTCCATAGCAGGATCTTGTGGTTGTGGACCTTGTGGTATTGGTAAAATTTGTTCAACATCTTTTACACCCAAAGCAATATACATTCTTCGATAAGCTTCATACAAATTGTGCATTTGCGGATTTGATTGAGCTAGTTGTAATTGATTTTGTGCAAGCGTCACTCTTTGTGACATTGAGAAAATGTTTGGATCTGAAACAGGTAGAATGTCTATATTATCATCAAAATCTTGTATCTTTATTTCTCTAGGTCCACCTGCAACATTGTAAGGATACATTGGTGGTAAAACCAATTTGAAAATTTTAGCTAATAGTTCAAATTCTTTTTTCTGTGCGTAGTGTAATCTTTTGTGAACAGCAGACATAACTTTTGTGCCACGTTCCATCAGTGCCATTGTGGTGCCTACAGGAGTTTGTGAACTTCCTATTTCTGACAACTGCATATCAGCAACGGTTGCAAATTGTTTTGCAGCATCTACACAGAAACCTAAAAGTTGCATCAAAACTTGATCAGGCCCTTTGTAAGGTAAAGGCATTAATGCTTCACGAATTACACCGTTAGGGGCATCAACATCTCTAAACTCTCCTGGTTGTAATGGTTGATCATCGTCACGTATTCTTAAACCTCTTGATTTAAAACCTGCAGGTAGATTCGATAGTGTTCCCGCATCAAGTAATTGTCTTAATGCTGTTGTGGCAGTTCTTGTTAAACCACCGATCATGTGGATTAAACCAAAGCCATAAAAACCTAAACCCGGTAAAAACTTGTAGTGTACAAAGTATTCATTCTTTCTTTTTAAAGCATCAGCTTCATTGTAGTTTCTATATATGGATAAAACTTTATTAGATGTTCTTTCAACAGTTACTACGTAAGGTAGTTTGATTCCACTAGGCTCACCATCTCTAGGATCAATATCTTCAAAACCTTCCAGATCTAAATCAACATGCATTTCATAAAGTTCAGACATGTCATCCATTTTATAATTGGTTGGATTTGTGCCATCTATTTGATCTTTTTTATCTTGTATATCACTTGCCTCATCGTCACCATAAGCTTGTAGATCAACATCTCGATAAAATCCTGAAACTTGTTTTTTTCTTAAATCGTTCATAGACATCTTAACGATCTGTGTAATACGATCACAAGTGTCTAAGTCAGATGCACCATAAGGTACAATCATATCTTCTGCTGGAATAAATTTTGATGTTGCTCTTTGTAAGACTTCATCAAAGTAAACTTTTTTAAAGGCACTTCCTGATAAAGGTAATTGAAATAACAATTGGTCCATTTCAGGATTATAATCTTCCATGACATGAGTAATCTCATAATTCATGTAATCTTTTACACGCTCTGCTGCTTGTTGTAATTGAGTTGAGTTTGCACCAACAACTTGTGTTCGAACAGGACCATCGCTTGGTAGAAGTTCGACATAGGCCATTGCTTGAAACTGTGTTACCGCTTGAGCTAATACAGGATGACTAACACTTGCCGCTCCTCTAAAAGGACGTGTGCGTTCTTCATATCTGAAACCTAAAAGATCTAAACCTTTAGTGTAAGCTTGTTCCCACTCTTCACGAGAAGATCTATCGTTTTCTACTTTTCAATAAGTTCATTGGAAAGCTCTTGTAAAATTGCTTCATCAACAATTTCCGCTAAATTAGAATTAAATCCTGAAGCTATAGGGACATCAACTTCACCAACGATAGCCGAACCATCTTCAATAATTTCTACACTATCTTCTACTTGATCAGGAGATAGATTTACGTCTATTTGACTACCTACTTCTTCAATATCAATTTTATCATCACCGCCTGCACCTAATGCTTTTGCATCATCCGTGTCAGTTGGATTGCGTGATGAGCTGTTAAATTTATCTACCATATTCGCCGTATATATCTGTTATAGAAAGTAAACTATCTTTATCAATAGTTCCACCTGATTTTTTCTTAAATAAGTACATTGGTTCTTCCAATTTGGAAGGGTCAAATGATATAGTATACATATCAATTGCGCTAGGGTTATATTCCACAATCTTTATAAGTGCATCATCTGCATTTTCGTTTTCTTTTAAAGGAATCATACGATATCCCACATCTGTGGCATCTCCTCGACCTTCAACCACATAATAATCCATCATTTGACCAGGTGCGATTTCTCTTTGAATTACTATATCTCCTGGTTCATTTACATCTTTTGCGATTCTAGTTATTTCCGTATCGTAGAAAGCATCTCTTTCAGCATCTGATACATTTTTTTTAGTTTCTGTTTGTTTTAAAAACTGAAACTCTCCGTCTGGACTTTTACTAAGGAATGTTAGACCACGATTAGTTTTACTGGGATCAATAATCTTTTCTACATTTAATGTACCATTATACTTTTTTGCAATGTTCTTTAATTGTTGAACACCTACTTTGTCATACAAGTTTTGAAACTTCTTTTTCGCTTCATCTGAACTCTTACCCCAACGAGGATTAGCACCTATGTCAGCAGGCATAATAGCCACTCGATCAATACCTTTTTGTTTTGCTGCTTTGATTGTTGATTTGATTAATAGATCTACATAGTCTGCTTGTTTATTAAAAGGTATGGGAGGAAACGATTCTAATTGTTTCAAACTATAATCACTTGGTAGATAAGTATCTGTTTGTCCAATTCGTGTTAATTCGTCTCGGTCACTTGTAGAAGGTACTTTAAAATCTTTTAGCTTTTCTTGATAATTCGAACTTCGATTCATGGACATTAAGTCATCCAGAATTTTTGTTTGTTCTTGTGCTAAATCAAAAATCTTAGTCTTGTAAGCAGGGTCTGTGTATTGTTCAACGTTCGCCATACTTAGTTTGTTAATATCATCTTGTATTGCATTTAGGTTGCGTGTTTTTTCTGGAATTAATTCTTTCGCAACAATATTAGGGAAAGGTTGAATTAAATTATCTTGTGCTAAATCATTCAATAAACTCTCTGGATATTTTTGATCAAACTGTCTTAATTTATTTGTGGCATAGTCAACATTTCCAGGACTTATATTTCGAGCCTGTTCTACTTGTCTAGCTAAATCGGCACGTTGTCTTTTCAGTGCATTAACCATTGCAAACAAACGTTCTTGTTCTTTACGAACTTCGGTTAGCATATCAGTTTGCATTTCTTGAATGACCGCCACTGTTTGATTATCAGCGTTCTTGTATGTTCCTACACGAGTGAAACCTAAAACGTTCGGTTCTGAAAAATGTCCTGAATTAACAAAAACTTTTTCTTGTCCGGGTAGTTGAGGGACGTTAACTACGACTTCAAAATAATCATCTGCAGCTTGATCAATTGCAGCATTACCCGCACCTTTATGTCTAGGTCGTCCTTGATCCAAAGTAAATTGACCTTCATCAAATCCAGGAGCTTTTATTTCTTTTACACGCACTTCTAGGTTGCCTAAAGGTGACGTGTCGTAGAGACTTTCTAAGTCTTGTTTTGTAATTTTTTTGTTAGGAAAAAACTTTTCAGTATCTTCTAGATATTGCAAAATTCCTGTATCCATCATTTCTGCTTCAGGAACTTTTCTTCCTTTAATTAAGAACTCTCTCCAACCTTGAGGTGTCGAAGCCTTTGGTGCATTTTGACTATTGAGTTGATCGAGAAAAAATGATTTGAAAAAGAAATCTTGTTTTCCTGCAGGCAGCGGTGCAATCTCTTGTGAGCCTGTTGGTGCCGGTATAGGATCTCTTGCTTCTTCTACTTTTTTCACATTAGATGGTGTTGCCATCACTTTGGGTTTATTAAAAACTTTAAAGAGATTAAATAAGTTGGCTGCTTGTAAATTACCTGAATCCACGGCTTCTTGAAAATAGTCTTGTCCTTCAAAGGCTGGATCGGGTGAGAACTGTTGTTGATTGAGATTGGTCAACGGATCACCGCCTATGGCCATACGAACAGGTTTGACTTCTCCACCGTCTTGAAGGCCAACTATAAAACCTCCTTCTTGACCATCTCTTCTTGGTTGACGCATAATAGGTTTACCTTGTTTACCATTTGTTTTTTCATATAAGACTTGATCATCTAATATTTTCATAAATCTTTCTTTTAAATTTTTTAATCTTTTTTCTGGTTTAACGTCTTTTGGGTTTTACCCACCAAACCAATATTTTTACCAAATGGAATTAAAGTTCCTGTGTCAAACTTTTCATACAATTTATTTATTTGATCTCTAATACCTTTATCTTTACCAAATATTAATTGTCTCATATTTTGAAATTCTTCGGGTACAACATTTATACCATACTCTTTAAGTCTCTCTCTATTATTTTTGGTAAATTTATACCCATAGATTTTATGTCAGCATTTGTTGGAATGGTTGCTAGTTTATCCATGTTTTCTTTACTGCCTAAGTTACCAATTTTAATTAAATCTCCATCAAATCTTTTTTGTAAACGCACATTGCTAGTCATATCGGACACAAAAATCATATCAGACATCTGTGCCATATTCTCAAGACGACCTATTTCTGTTGCTTCATCTATAGGAAAAGCATGAGCTTTTTGAAAACCAAATTGAAGTCTATCTGAATCTTTTAAATATTTACCATATCTAGGATCTTTTCTAATTTTATCAAAAAAATTAAATGATTCTTTCTGTATTTTTAACCTCTTGTCTTCTAATTTTTGATATGCCTTTTTTGTATTCTTATCAAATCCTGTTTTTTTATAATTAGGATTTTGTTTTTTAAATTCTGTTAGAAATTGAGAAGGAGTATAATCTTCAATATTTTTTGTTCCTCTATATAAATCTGTAATTATGGACACATCAACATCATCAGCTTTAGGATCTAATATTTTTCTTATAAGTGATATAGACATTTGTGTATCGGGAGTGCCTATAAGTTTTTGATCCTTAGCAACAAGTGCATACAACTCCGGATCTTTACTTATTGCCGTTTGTAGATTTATTAAAGGAATTTTATATTTGTTGCTTATTTCAGTAGGACCGAGATTTTGAAACTCGGGATTATTTTTAAGATCAGTAGCAATCGTAGATAATTTTTTTACTATTATCTAATTCTGCTCGGGATAAGTTTGTTTGAAAAGATTTTATATAGTCAACTTGATCTTGAGTAAGTAAACCTTTAGCAACAGTATCTTTATTATTTAGTATTGTAGTAAGATATCCTTTACCTCCTAAACCAAACATTCTTTCTAGTTCCAGACTTGGAATTTTTTCTCCTTCAAAAGCTTGAAGTTTCTTTATACCTGCCTCTAGTCTATCAATTGTTTTGGCATCTTTTAAACCAAATTGAATTCTATTTCTATACTCAGGAAACTCTTGTAAAAAATTTGCAATATCTTTTCTATTTATACCTTGACCCTCAAGTGATGTGGTTGTTTTAATTGTTGCTTTAGGATCACTAAAATAATTTACAAGAAAATCTTTTTTTGTTCCTGCTCTTGGTGTTGATGAAGCGAGTCCTGTTCCTGTCTCTTGTGCCATTGCAATACCTGTTGGAGTATCCTCAATACGTAATTGATAATATTTCTTGTGTCTCAGCAGGGAATTGTTTTTGTAACTCTGGATCTTGTGATTATTTTTAAATTTGTTTTTCCAAACTTTCTTACCCCTAGCGTTGCTAATTTTAAAGACTCCTGAGTAGTAATGCAAAATCTGCCAAATCAATTAGAGGCATCGCAACACCTAGTTCTTTCATTACCAGGTAGATCTGTAGTAATCAACACCTGCACGAATGTTTTCTTGATCCTTTAATTAAATCACTAAACCTAAATCCAGATATCTTCTTAAAGTTGTTGCTGGTCAGTTCTTTTCCAAATTTTTAAAATATTCCATTCGTCAGGAGTAATTGTTGAGGTAACATTAAATGATTCTAAAATTTGTTTGTTAATTTGTTCTTTGTCAAGCTCTGTTGATAAGCTTCGGGTCAGTTATTAATCCTGCAATACGACCATAGTTCTTGTAAATATCTGTTTACCTCAGGTCCTTCTTGAATGTCTGGCAATATCAGCATCTGTTAAATAGGATTGATCGTCAAATACACGTTGACCAAAACGATTATAAACGGGATCACCTCCAGTCTGCATATAAGCAGGGTCATTTTCAATTACATCATCAAAAGGATTGTACGCCATTAATAATACTCCGTTTGTCCGTGGTCCGTGGGCTCATCTTCGTAGTCATCTTGCAACGATACAAAGTTTCCCTTACGAAACCTCAATAATGCTTGGCTCATCGAATCTACAAGATCGTCATGTTCTGCGTAAGGGAACATGGCACATTCTTCTATCATCTCTTCTGCCCAGCGTTCTTTTGGTACCCAAACTGCACCACTTTCAAAAATAGGAGCGACAGCGTGTACTCGAGATAACTTATCATTACCACGGGAGGGTGTAAAGTTGATAACGGGTATACCCATTTGACGTAATTCTTGTATTAACGGAAGACCCGAGGCTTTCGCTTCAACGATCACGGACTCCGGTTCCCAGAACTTGTATTGATCAATGGCAATTCTTTTCAACTCAGGGAACTCAAAACGATCTTTGACAAGATCAAGCAAAATTATATTCGGTGTGACTTCATCAGGATAGAACACACCCCATGTACTAATGGCACTATAGTCACCTGTTTCTTTTTTGGTAAACGCTGTGTCATAGGATTGAATGACGTGTTGCAACATAGGCATATCTTTTCGCTCCCACACGTTCCACCACTCTCGTTTGATAATAGCCCCTTCTTCACCAGTCGGATTCTGTTGCCACTGGGCTTGCCATTTCTGTTCTGATAAAGATGCTTTGACAGCCTCTAGTTCTTCTAGCTTCCAATAGTTAGGCCAGACAGGTTTATTACTCGGTAGGATCGCAGGAAACTCAATCACGTCCCACTGATCGGCTTTCACTTCACCCATGGCACGCATGAGGTTGCCTGTTAAATCTTTTTCACTCCATCTCGTCATCACACAAACAATACTACCGCCAGGTTGTAAACGTTGACGAGGACCTGAGGTATACCACTCCCACGCATTGTCCATGGCTGTTTGTGATAGGGCATCTTGTTCACTATGTGGATCATCAATAATTAATAGATCCGCACCACGACCTGTTATGGCTCCTCCTACACCCGCCCCAAAATACTCTCCCCCGTAGTTGGTTTCCCATCTACCAGCAGCTTTGGAATCCTGTGATAATTTTACTTCTGTAAAAACAGATCTGTATTCTTCACTGTCCATGAGGTTACGAACCTTACGACCAAATCTGTAAGAGAGTTCGGCTGTGTGGGTGGTTTGAATGATCTTGGTCTGTGGTTTGTGGCCCATGAGCCAAGCAGGAAAGAGATAGGACGCAAATTCTGATTTTGTATGTCTCGGGGCATGTTGACAATTAATCTTTTAATCTCACCCGATAGTACCTTTTCGAACTTCTCACCGATTCTGATGTGATGTTCACCTTCCACGAACCCCGGCCACACAGTTTTAACGAACGTTATAAAGGAGTCTCTTGCCTTACTTGCAAGTTCTAGTTGTGTCTTTCTTAGTTCAAGTTTTAGGAGTGCCTCTTGAGCCTCCTTTTGATCCATAGAGGTAACGTCAAATTCTTTTTTCATTCAGAATTATTATCATAGATATTATCTGTGTAAATTACAACCGAAGTGCTCATGGTGCAAGTCGGTAGGGGGCAATTAACCCCCCACCCCCGCAAGCGGGCGACCACCAGATATGGTGGTCAAAGGTTAAGGGACTCCTAGGTATAGTGTTTGGGATTTTTGTTGATGGGTTTGGAGATGCGTGGGCTGGAGATTATCCAGCCCTGCTTGATTTAAAATAAGTCTGAGTGTTTGTCAGCCAGTTTAGACAGTAATCGTCTACCCCAAGCCTTCACCTCAGGATCAGAAGTAGTAGTAATAAGATGATACATTTCATTACTAAGAAAATTAGCGATAGCACGATAATCTACTTCCTTTCTTGTTGTGGGTGTGTCGTCTCTTTCAAGTCTTTCGACTTCAGCCAAACGCTCTTGCAAGTCTGCAAAAGGTCTATTGACGACATCATTGTTATTAGGCATGACTTATAATTTCATATATCCTAATTAGTTGCAAGTATATAAGATCTTTTCTGTGGATAACTTTTGTACCTTTTGGTCGCACCCTAAAACCTCAACGAGAATCTCATTGGCTTGACATCTGCTGTCAGCAACTCCCTGTCCACATGCCGCCATTTTTATTACTATACGTACGTACCCAAAGGGTAATAAGTGAATGGAGAATGGAGAAAGGCACGAGGGCAGACGCCCTCGCACTAGAGATAAATGTTATTGAGTTTGGATTTGTAGTAAAGGAAAGTTCTCTGTTAAGAGTTCGCTCTCTTGATCGTGATCAACAATCGGCTTGAGTTCGACACTCTCAACGATTTGAGTTCTGTACTGATTGTACATTAAAGGTTGCTCAACCTTGAAACGAGCACTATCAAACTTTGTATATTCTCGTCTGATAACGTTCATCTTGTGGTCAAGACCTTTGAGGACTTTTTCCTCACCGACAAAAGATTTAACTATTATCTTTTGTTCTTTCAACTTCGAACTAATGAAGTTGTTTAGTATTGTTAGTCTTACTAACTTGTCTATTTCCTTCTTCTTGTTCATGTTGCCTCCTTTGGCTTACTATTAATATAGTGATATCCTAACTAATTGCAAGTAATTATTTAATTAAGTTGTGGATAACTTTTTCCAAGCTACACAGGTCGTGCTGTCAGGAAACCCAGCCCGGGGAACTTCTATATTAATATACCTAAGACCCTAAAGGGTAAGAAGGGAATGGAGAATGGAGAACACCAGCCAGTACAGCAGGAGCAGCGTCCAGCTCGCCAGTATTTCACGGAATACTGCACCAATGCCAAAAGGTAGCTTGGCGATGGAAAACGAAACCATCACCGCTACCAGTGTTAATATTCCAAAGTAAACTAAAAAAGGCGGCATTAAGTTTGATGAAGAGCTGTGCTTATTTCATCAAAGCACTCCTTCGATTCTTTATCGCCCATGATCTGGCGACACACTTCTTCCGCAGCGTACCACGCCAGCAGGTTCCTGAACTGCAGGTCTGATGCCACGCCATCAGCACCATTAAAAGTGCTTATGAAATGGAGAATAGAATTTGAACAGTCAGAGTACGAGTCCCACAACATGTCCCAGATCTCCTCTTGGTACTTTTCATAAAAGGCATTCGTGTCTGCATAGTAAATGAGCTCGGGGATCGTGCCCCCCTGGCATCCGTTCAGGACAACCTCAGAGATGGTACTCTCATCCAGGTTGCTTGTGATCCATTCCTTAATGGAGTCTTGTTTAAATTCTACTGGCATGATGGACCTCCTCTCTCCAGCTCACGAACCAGGGACAACGGTTCCAGCCGTGTTGAAATAATAGTCTGTATTCGATGTGCTTGAAATGGTAATTCATTTTTCTTGCCTCCAGTTTCTAATTGCTTTTAATAAAAGTTGATTGTCTTTGATTAAGCCTTCATCAGCATAGTTTCTACAATTAAGAATCAACCACACCCTAATATTATAAATGATTTGTTCATCGGACATCTTCTTCCTCCTTGATATATATATAGTCCTAATTAGTTAGGATGTCAAGAGGTAAAAGAAAACTTTTTATACTCCTGCTGTCCAGCTCCCTGGGCCACCAGCTCCTGTATATAATAGTAATACTAAGAGGTCGTTGGGTAATGGGGAATGGACAATGGAAAAAGGGTGGTGAGCCGAGGACTTCGACTCACCGTTTTGTTTAATGTTTGGCTAACTAAACAAAGAAGGAAGAACTTAGGAGTAGCAGAATGTACTCCTGCTGTCAACCATCACCAGCCTGGGACTGGCTGCACGGTTTTTTTATTAAGAGGTAATGGTGGTGGGCCGTGGGAATGGAGGCTAATGGAGCTTCGTGCTTGAACTACCATCAGGAGTCCAGCAACCCAGTAAGTGCATCAGGAGATCCCAGCTCTGGGACCTGGAACCGGGGGCGATGGAACAAAGGACGGGTTTATCGTTAATGGATAATGGATCACGGACAATGGAGCCTGAGAATAATTTAAGGGTCTTCGAAAGAGGGTCTCTGGCAAGTACGAACACAGGACAGCCAGCAGAATAATGCCTGTGAATCCACGCAATTTGATGTGCTGAGAAGTTAAGCTTATTATTGGTTATTATCTTTAGCTCTAACCAAAAGCCTCTTTTGTAAAAGCCAAACAGATCAGGATTCCCAGCCCTGTGCTGGACTCAATTCGTGTCCAAATTATTGATTTAGTGTTATTTTTTAACTGTTTCCAGAGGTTTTTCTCTTCTGCCATGTTTAATTATCCAGCACCTTTCTTCTTCAAGATCAACCATCAATAACTCAACTCTAAGTTTCTTCTGTAATGCAGTTAATACTCGGTTGATTGGTTTACCTTTTTTGTTTCCTTTTGCATACTTCAAAGCCGTTTTAACGTCATACAAATGGACTTTTCCACGCTTATCAATAGACACAATATCGACACAACCAGTGTCATGAATCGTCTTGAAGACTAGATTCCCCTTCTTCAATAAGTAAGTCATCGCCAGACTCTCCGACAGGTGACCCTTCAGATGTGTCTTGGTCAATAATTTCATACTCTCCAGGAATGGATAGTTTTTTTCTAAGTTCAACTAATTTCTCCTCTACTTCTCCAACAGACATTGAATCAATCGTGCCATGCATGATTTCTTTCTTGTCAACATAAAGTCCAGCTACCATGCCTCGATATTTCTCAGCAGCAATAGCCCCAGTGTAATTACCAGCAGCCTCCGCCGAGTCTCTCAACTCAGCTAGTTTTTGTACGTGAGATTTGTAGGAAATGGAGTATCTCCTAGCCAACTCAGCTCTTCTACGTTCTATTTCCTCGACTACGCGAGGATAGTATTTAGGGTTTTGTAATTGACTTGCATTGACAGTAGCCCCACTTTCAGCGTATCCAGCGTCCAAAGCACACTGTTTTGCACTCTGAATATGCCCTTTTTCGATGAAAATATCGACAAATTTCATCTGTTTTGGGGTCAAATCGAGTGTTTTTTCCTGTTTTTTTGGCATCGTTTTTTCCATTTTTTAACTTGAGACCCTCCAAAAAGCCTTATTTATCAACAAACTGTGTAAACGAAGAGCCAACCGTTTACAACGAGATGACAACTTATTTACAGAGGGAACCCGCGATATATATATGTTTTTACTATATTGTAAATATGTAAACCGATTTCGCTGATTTTTTACAAGTTTAGATTTAATTTGTGTAGAATAATATATATAGTGATTTACATGAGATTGGTAAGGATTGACTGGGATGATACTATTGAACATCAGACTGGTTGGTACGAACAAGAAGACATCAAAGACCTTGAACCGCCGCCCCTTGTTTGGAGTTTTGGGTTAATTTTAAAAGAAGAAAGTGACTCTATCACTGTTGTTGCGGATTGGATTCCGTCATCTAAAACTTTTGGTCGGGGGGACCACGGTCCCTAAAGGAATGATCAAGAAGATTACAGAAATAGCCGAAGTTGATATGTCAAACATCAATTCAAAGTAGCAATTCCACCTTGAGCGAACATACCTGTAGTAAAAACAGATCTACCTTGACTAGCAAAGCCTGTCCTGTTAGCTCGTTGTAAAGCTTCCAACAAGTCAGCATTATTAATATTGGGACGATCAGTCTTAATACGATTGGCAAGGGATTGCCCAAACTCAGTCAAATTATTTAAGGATCCAGACGTTTGCATCATATTAGCATCAGGCATAGGTGCATTAGTTATAGGTGTATCAGTCATAGGCATAGGTACAGTAGCAGTTGTACCTGTAGAAAAGGGTGAGCCTGTAGCTGCCTCAAATGCTTGTTGATAGGTCATTCCTTGCTGTAATAACTGTCCATACTTTCGTTGTGCTTCAGGTCCCGCAGCTTGTAGTTTTCCTGCGATGTCTCCTGGGTTAAAAACTTTACCCATAAAATTTGTACCTTGTGCGAATTTATCTTTTAGACCACCTAATACTTTACCCATGGTTCCACCGCCCAAGATAAAATCGGCGCCCGCTCCCATCATACTTCCAATACCACGACCCATGTCACCCACTAATTGTCCTAGTGTCGGAGCTTGTGCGGTGAGTTCAGGTTGCATCATTGATAAGATAGTTCGACCTTGTGCATCTTTCATAGGAACATCAGCACCAGACATTTGTAAACGCATGATACCATCAGGGCCCATCACTTCCTTGCCACCAACGGATTGTCCTGCAAAATACTGTTTAGATTTATCTAAATATTTTTGATAGTCCAAACCTCTTGGATATTTTTGCTGAAGGTTTCCAGCCATTTCAATAAACTTATCTTTTCCACCAGCTTGATTAAACATGATGTTCTGATCTTTTGACTATAATTTGTATAGGTATCACCACCCGGTGTATAACCTGAACCTGGACCTTGGTCTAGAGAAGGTTTACTATAACCACTAAATGCAGAGGAAGAGGTCCCTGGTCTGTTAATACCTGTAGGTACTTTCTTATTTAAGTTACCTGTAAAACCTCGAAACGGAGCCATTATTTTTTTCTTTTCAAGGGATTCATTTTTCTAGGACCTTTATCCATACGAGTGCTCTCTTGTCTTGGGTTAGCAAATTTACGTGGTTTTTCCATACCTCGAGTGCTCTCTTGTCTTGGGTTAGGAAATTTACGTGGTCCTTTTTCCATTACTCTTTTGATATCAAGTTCACTTCAATTAAACGATTTCAGAATTTTTGTGGTTTTAATAATTCCATTTCTTTTTAATTGCTCAAATTCTTTAACGTTTTGTTTTAGGACCTTGCTTTGCATTCCTTGAAGAGACCATGAGTTTACCTGTAGCTTTTTACCTTTGGGAAGCCTTATACCTACCTTTTATTTTTCTTCTCTGTGCAAATGTTGATGATCCAGTTAATTTTTTTCTTCTCTGTGCAAATGTTGATGATCCAGCAGATTTTAAATCACTCGCATTTAGTCTTGAGGAAGAATCTGTTGCGCCTGCTTTTCTTCTCGCTTTAATGTTTTTCATCATATCTTTAAGTTCTTGACGTCCTGTGGTTTTCTTACCTTTTACAAGCGGAGCTAAACCCTTTAATACTTTACGTAGGGGCTTAGTTCTTCTTTGCTTCATTCTTTTCTTTGGTGTCATTCCTTTTGGCATTGTTTACTCCTTGGTCCGTGTTCCGTGGTTTATAATCTTGTGTCTATAGTAGGAACATAACAAAAAATAAAGTCAAGAGCAAAGATTTATTGACTTTTAAAATCAGTCTTTGATACAGTGGTAGGTACGCACTAACGCATATAAGGGAGGTTTATCATGCAAGAATTAGAAAAGAAATTAGAAGAAGCGTACATAGTCATTGCTCTGTTACAGGCGCAAATATCAGAAAAGAAATAAGACTATGTGGTGGTCGGTGAGCCTTGATTCAAGGCTCCAGAACCCCTAGTTACAATCTTATGCCACTGATCGTGGGTAAATTCCTCACTACTACCATCTCTATATAATACACGATACATCAAGTATTCCTGCATCTCTGGTGGATTAGACACTTTCGTGAAGATTTCTACATTAGTTACAATATCTTTGATCATCTTGGGAAAGATAACACATTTCCGTCCTTGAGTTTACTTAATTTTTGTACAATTAAACGGCGTGTTGCTTCCTGTAAATCCTTGGTATCCCCCACGAGTTCGTGGTCCCAAAGATCAGCACAGGCTCGCAGTGCTTCTACTTTATGTTTTTTATTCTTAAAGTAGTCTCTATCATGGTCGATCAGATCAAGCACCATACGCCTAGAGATTAGGGACTCTAGGTCTTCTGTCATCATGTTTATATTCATGAGACAATTCTAATGATTCCTTCGGGTTTGTAAAATAACTTTTACCCATTAGTTTCTCGGCTCTTTTCCTCGCTCTGCGTCTTTTATCACGTTGATGTGAATAGCGTATGGAATGTCCTCGACCGTCTTGATATTCGTATACAGGTTGAAATTTCATTCTATCCTCCTTTGTTGGTCAGCCGACCTGAGTCGTAGATAGAGGAAAGGCACTCCAACTAAAACTCACAGCTTTTCACAATACACCATTGTGTATGCTATACATCTGCTTTACCCGAATTGGGCCGGCGCAATCGGAACTTGTTATGTGACTTTGGTAGGTTTTTCACTATCAGCAAAATCAAAAAATTTGTTCTTATTATCCATAAATTGAAGTGTGTTTTCTAATTTACGATCTTCTTCTTGTAAACCATCTAGGTATCCTTCTAAAAAAGCTACCGTTGTCGGTAAAGAAAACTGTGTACGATCATGCTTCATATAGCCAATCGCATTAGATAAATGTTTCTTTAATTGTTCTCTACTTTCGTAATTTGCCATTGCGTTTCTTCTCCTCTTGTTCAATTAGTTTTTGTATAAATCCACCCATTGTACAGTAATCGTTTTCTGCCATCGGTCGTGCTTTATTATACACAGCGACCTTGATAGCTACTGATTTGTATTTGCTTGCATCCATTAAATAACTCCTAAAAAGTGTAATATTAAAATTAAAATTAGACCTGTAGCCATAAACCATCTAAAATAAAATATTAGTGTTACTAATATTAATGATATCAATACAATGTATAACATAGTCCTAATTTCTTAGTATAATATAAGAATTTATGGTATAAATGTCAATAGGGGTAAATAAATGTTAAAATTCTTTTTAGTAGGCTGGGCGTGTATCGGATTAGGCTACGATCAAAAATGTGTACGAGTAGGCTCGGAAGTTATCTTTGATACGTATGAAGAATGTAATGAGTATTACAAATTAGTGGCTACCGAACTAACAAGCCGTGATGAGACAATTAAATTAAAATTCTCTTGTGCATCATCAGGCGTATTAGAAGACTTGCTATAGAGTTCTTCGTATAAAATTTGGAAATTGACCTTCTTCTTTAAAAGATCTATAGGCTGCATACCAATCTTTTTTATATTCTGCTTGACAGAAATCTTTGATTGATTGGTCTTTGTCATCACTCTTAAAAAAATTCAAGAAATGATCTTTGGCTTTGTTGGTTAAGTTAAACATGATTTTTCTCCTGGCCTACTTATACACAGAAAAATAATTTTTAGTTTTGTTTTGATTGCATGACAGTTATGCAACTGGTAAAATATTAGGATAGCAACGGCCGAAACACGAAAGGAATTTTGTGTATTGCAAAAGTTATTAGATTAGTGTCTCTTGCAAATAAACAGTTTAATAATTGTCGTTGCTAAACATCAAACTCAGCTTCAAATTCAACGTCAGGTTCAGAAAGAGGAATATATAATGTTCTACCATTTACTCTTTTTACAAAAGAAGTTCTACATAGTAGGCAGTGATAGTTATCGTTATCAATACGAAACATAGGAACAATGACATGTTCATACGAACAGCTCGGACATAGTGTTGCTTCTACTTTGTCATCTTTCTTTTTATCTATTTCGCCTCGCCCCATGATGGTCCAACCTCACAATCTAATTTTACAGGCACTTCTAATTGCACTGCGTTTTGCATTATCTCCATAATTTTATTCTTTTGTTCTTCACTGTCAAAAGAACAATCTAGTTCATCATGCACTTGAATGAGGGGTACAATTCCTTCTTTATGTAAATCTACCATTGCTTTCTTCGTCATGTCAGCAGCAGATCCTTGTATAATTTTGTTTAAAGCTTTGTATGTAAAGGCACGGCGTATTTGTTTACCATGTTCTCTTTCAGCTTGGTCCCTGGGCAGTGGTTTGTGGACACCGTAGCGTGAAGGTTCCCACATATCAAATCGACACTTACGACCGAGTAATGTTCTTACATGACCGACATCAGCCGCTTTCTTCATGGTTCGTTCAATCATTTCTTTTACAAAAGGAACACGTCCATGATACTTCTCAAAAAGGTCCTCAGCCTCACCAGGAGTCAATCCTAGCTCAGACGATAGTTTCCCCTTACCCATGCCATAGAATAGCCCTAGATTGATCGTTTTAGCCTTTTTACGGTCTATTTTAGCCATCTCAGAAACCATTGTGTGGAAGTCAGTGTTGGGGTCTTCATGGTATGCGTTGACAAACTCATCTGCGCCTTTCAACCCACCAGCCGTTAAGCTAGCGAGGTGAACCACGAGACGTGGTTCTTGTTGTGAGTAGTCAAACGCACCCCATTGCATCCCCTCTTCGGGTTTAAAGAGCGAGCGTATCATCGGTCCTAAAACCTTCGAGGAAGGAACTTGTTGGAGGTTTGGTGTGTTGTAGCTGAGTCGTCCTGTGACGGTGCCACCACCATCTCCCCGTAATTGGTTTATTTCAGCATGGATTCTCCCCTTATGTTCATGCTTTAGAATTGTATCAATAAAAGTCGTTCGGGCTTTATTATATTCTCTGGCCTGAGCGACAGCTTGAACTAACGGGTGTCCATGAGTGCGGAGGAAATGCTTATCGAATTTTGGAGCACCCGTCAATTCAGTTCGTGCATATGGAAGATCCAGTGCATCGAACATTTTAGATATAGATTTAGCTTCCCACATTAACATCACATCCAGTTTCATTTTTGATTTTCTGTAAATGTTCGGACTCTTCTTTTAAGAGTTTGTTCTTTGTGCGTTCAGCTTGATCTATGTCAACTTTAACACCACGCCATTTCATATCAATCAAGACTGGTAAGACTTGGTGCTCTAACTCATTTATGTGAGTTAAATCTTGTGCGAGGATTTCTCTTTGAAGAACGTGAAATAATTTTAACGCAAGCTCGGCATCTTGTTCTGCATAAGGTCCAACGTACATGGGAGGTAATCTCCACATGTCGTTCTTTGCATCGACACCCCATTCTTTTGCTGCTTCATATAACAGTGCTTCTGATTTCTTTTCCCCTAAATAATCTTGTCCAACAATATTCAAAGAATATCGCATTCTGTTTTCATCTAAGATAGGTGCCATCAACATGGTATCCCAAATCTTTGATGTAATTCTCATACCCATACGTTTCATCCAACCGACATCGTACATGGCATTGTGACAAACAATTTCAGGACAACGATCTAACATGTCTTGAAACTGTCTCATAAAAACTTTTTTATCGTAGTTACCTGGTGCATCATGATCAATTGGAAAGTATCCTTTGAAACCTTCCCATGCGATTGCAACACCAACAACTTTTCCATTACCGGTTGCCCAACCTGGTCCGTGGTCCTTGATTCCTGGATCGTATGTTTCTAAATCAATAGCAACAGGGCTTTGCCCTTTGTAATCTATAAACTCAGGACAGACCCACTCACTTGGTGGTTGGAATAGGGGATTTTGTATTGTCATCCTTCTCCTTTTCTTTGGGAAAATAAACTTCTGTTAATGATCTGCATGTACTGCAATCTAATAATGTCATAAAAGAAAACACTTCCGATTCTTCACTAATGTCTTCATCCTGCATCCATCTTAATTCTGTATTGCAATGCCAACAGTTCATTTTTTATTTAATTGATCCTGCCATGCTTCTAAATTTACTGTAGCCATGTCTTCTACCAAGAATGGTATCCAGCTTTTTCAATTTCTATAGGTTGTGGCCAAGACTTTTTGATATCCTTCATTTCTTTCTCTATTAAAGATATAAATACTTTTCCGTCTTTGTAAACAATCCTCATCGTATTACCTCCAGGTATTCTCTATCTGTCTCAGAACGTACGAGCCATAGCTCTTTTCGTGCTCTTGTAGCACCTACATAAAAGACTCTGTGTTCATCATCAGGGTTGTTAATTAATGCTTCTTCGGACTTTCTCGATAGATCCAAAAGTAAAACAACATTGTCTGCCTCTCCACCTTTAGCTCCGTGTATCGTAGAAATTTCTATTTGTGGCTTTTGCCAAATGTTTATACCTCGCTTCATGAGCTGTCGAACATACATCACTTTACCATACGGTATTTTGTCTAATGCTTGATACCATGTAGCTGTCTTTTGAATTAATAAACCGTGTTGAAACATAAGTTTCTCATAATCAAACTTTTCTTTATCATCTAAATTTTTAAGATTTTTATAATTTCGCTGAACACCAATTCCTGATGACATGTATTCATACATGGCTTTAACACCATCTAGACCAATACTCTCTCCCTCTGATATTTTATTCCAAGATGCAATGGCGTGTTTCAATTTATCAGCTATGCTACTTTGTCCAAACCGTGCGTAGTAGTAACCCTGTTCCAAGAAGAACTTCTCAACTTTATTAAGTATGTATTTAGTCCTTGCGAGTACAAGCCACTGTTTATCTTTGTACGGGATTGCCTCATGTGAATAGACTGTAACGACTTTGCCCTCTTCGTCTTTAGCTTCCCATTCTTTCTCGACTCTATCTCTGATTTTTCGAACGATCTTGGATGCCACGAAGTGATGGGACTTAGGTATTCTGTAGGATTTATTGAGTACGACAGAAGTGCCAGGATAAGACTGAAATGTATTAACATCAGCCCCAGCCCATTTAAAAATGGCTTGGTCATCATCACCAGCAATATAGGCTCTTTTACATTTAGATATGAGGTTTGTAATAACTTGCCACTGCACGAGCGATAGGTCTTGCGCCTCGTCAACGATGATTACCTCTATATCTGGCCATATGTCAGGTCTAAGATTAAACTCTAACAGCATGTCAGTAAAGTCATATAATTTTCTATTTTTTTTTTTGAATTCTTTAAGATACTCCGCAATCTGTTCTAGTTTTCTCCAACCGCCTACAATGTGTCCAAACTTAGAAAAAGTTTCATGTAAACCCACTCCTGTAATTCTGGATAAGTCAATAATTTTTAAATAAGGATCTTGTTGTATAAAATTACCATCATCATCATGTATATCTTTTGGTGCTAGATCTACTTTTAAAGCATCTGATATTTCAATGTAATGTTTTGGTTTTAATACATCATTCGTAGATAGACCTAAACATTGAAAAGCTAAACTATGTATAGTTCTAAAGTATTTAAAATCTTTTTGATCAAGTTTAAATTTATGTGCCGCTCTACTGATAGCTTCACTTGCAGCTTTCTTTGTATAGGCAACAAAGGCTACATCTTCAGGTGTTAAATTCTTTTCTAACTCTTCTTCTACAATATTAAGTAAGTATGTTGTTTTACCTGTGCCTGGTGGTCCGTAGATCTTTTTTATTTTAGAATGGGACGTCATCTTTTACCTTAGGTACATTTAACTTAGACTCATCTTGTGGTTTAGGGTCCGGTATAAAAAATAAATTCTTCACAGTATTTTTGTTAATTCTAAATTGTTTAGAATCTCCACCTTTGTCTCTAATTAAAGAACCCATTTGTGTTGTTGAAAACTCTTTAAACTGAATCTTACGCATATATCTTTCCAGACTTGATAATTGAAAATATATTTTACCATCACTCTTCCAAACACTGTGATTCAATACATCTTCAATGTCATCTGCAATAGCTTGATTATATAAAAAATCTTCTATGTGTGAATAGAAACGTCCTTCTCTCGTCACTTCTTTAGGCATCTTAATAATTTCACAGGTTTCTAGTAATTCTCTCATACGAGCTTCATAATCTCTTTTAGACATCTCTACAGGCAGGCTAGTATGTGTCTCCAATACTTTCTTTCTAAACAATCGTTGGTCCATTAGTTCATCTGTAGTGACCGTGATCCGTGAGCCGTCTACATCTAAATGCCATACTGATTCATCAGACTCTAACTTTGTAAGATTAGCAATGTCCATTGCCACATCATCTCTGCCAATACCATATTTTCTTACTCGACATTTCGTGCTGTCACAATGTGAACGCATTGGTACGTCCTTACACTTGTAGCCATATTCTTTTTTCTCGTGTTGATCTATCTTGAGCTTAACTTGATCGTAACCCATCGGTGGTTTGCAGTACGCTGTGTTAAACTCCATGACTTTGTTTTGCCACTCACCAGGTCCATACTTCTTTTTTGCATAGACACAGTAGTGAAATACCACATCATCCCTCGATCCTTCGAAAATACCCATGTTTTGCATGATTTCTATGCATGGAGGGCCATCAAAAGAGGCTTTTTTTTGTTTTAAAGGCTTTACAGATAGGTTTTGAAGTTGGTCGTGTGTGATTGCCTTCTGAGAAACCAAATTGAAGAACTCATCAAGCGTTAAGGACTCTCCTTTTTCGTCCATAGCGTATCTTCCAGACAGATCTCCCTTAAAGTAAGGTAAGTTGAGAAAGTTTCCTGTGTCACCACGCTCTGCATTGAGTGATTCTTGTTTTGGAAATATCTCGCAGTCAGCAAATCCTAACACGGAAGCTATCTCTGTTAATTTTTTGATAGCATCTTTGGCAGGTACGGGTTCTGTAAAGAATATGAAAAGATGAAATCCTCCCGATTTAGATCGGCAAGGTATAATAGGTAGATTTAATTTTGTGTAAAGTTGTATAGTCTTGCGTACATCTATGGCGTAATCGTCAACATCAATGCAAGACCAAGAGCAAGTAGCATCATCGCGTATGGGGATAATACCAAGAGAAGGATCAATGCCCTCAATATGTTCTTTCCAGTGTTTGTCAATGACATCTTCTTTGATGATAAATGCTTTACCACCAACTTTGCCACTTTCTTTTTTCTCACCTTTGTAAAAACTCCATGAGCACGTGTTAATCCACTAAAGATTTGTTTAAATTTTTGATACGCTTCCATATGTGAAAGGGGGCCGAAGCCCCCTAGCCCTTAAAAAGGATTGTCGGTGTCTGGTTTATCACTTCCAGAACTTTCGCTCGCCTGTTCATAGTTGACCTCAACAGATCCTTTCTTCACGGCGTTATGAAATCGTTTACCTTCTTCGTATTGACTAGCCGAAACGACTTCACCTCTTCTTATGTCCCAGCTATACCAGTCACCTTTGTCATTTGACTGAGGCTTAGTTGTAAGCACATAGGAATAATACCAACTAGGAGGATTGATGATTTGATCACCATTCTTCACCTTAGCCGACATCACGAGACTGTTCCATTTTCTTGATTTAGATAGTCCACTCACTTTCATGGATAGGAGAACTTGCGATGTAAGTCCTTCACTGTTTGTAAGGAGGCAGTAGTGATTGTGAGTTCTTTCTAAATATGTACCCTCTGGAAGCCTAGATTTACCCTCAGCGTCCTTTTTTGTTTTATCCCAAAGAGGAGTATCCACAGGGTGAACGATGGGAGCAGAGGAACCAGTTCCTCTATCGGACCATTCTAATGCAACAGGTTCGAAGTGACATGGTATAACTGTAACACCTTCAGTACCATCATAGAGTTCTTCTGTGACAGTATTGAAAACCATACCTTCTTCTGCACCATCAACATACTCACTCTTTTGTTTTTTTGTCTGTGGAGACATAGAGCTAAGTATTTTCAAGAAAGGTATAGCAGTCGTGTTCATATCAACAACGGCTAAACCTAAACCTTGGTCTTGTGCGACCATACCAAGATCAATGGTAGGGGCGGCAACGGCAGAAGCTTTCTTTGTTGCTACTTCCTGTTTTTTTGTTTGTTCATTCATTATTTTTTTCCTTTTGTTATTTTAGTTTCTGGACGTATGAAGATCCCAAAGAGATCATCAGGGTCCGTTAATCCCTCTTCGTGGCGCTTTTTTAGGGTCGCCTTCAGTGTCGAGGGGTGCACTGATTTTTTCACGTTAGGGGTGATACCGAAGTTCTGTTCTATATATCCAGCTAAATCTCCAGCCATATTGTCTTCACCCGTTCCGAAACTTGTTGAAACTTGATTCTTGATTATATCACCAAGATCATTATTTCTTAAATAATCTAATGCTTCATCTTCTCTTGTCTTAGGTATTCTACAATGAAAGCCTTCTTTGACAGTTACTTTACTGCCATCTTTCATGGTTGTTTCATTAATACCTAATTCTTGCATTTTTGTTGGAATTGTTTCACCAGAAAGAATATCTCTTTCTCTTCGTAATTCTTTCATTGTCTCTTCCATATTTTCTATTTCAGAGTCTAAATCTAATTGTCGTTGAATAAGTTTGGATAATCCTGTTAGATCATCATCTTGAAGTTTCTTTAAATCACCTGCATCTTGTTTCAGATCATCAAAGTCTATTGTGTTAGCCATATTACCTCCTTTTAATGAACGGCTTGGGAGGGATAGTTGTATTACCTCCAACTTTCAGGACACAGATAAACGGTTCTCTACCCTACTCGTACCTACTCATGATTACCTCAGTCAGTTGACCCTTGGCTATCACCCCTGTGCGTTACACCCCTGTTATAAATGTTGTTCCGCCACAAGCTATAAGTGTCAGCTAAACACTTAATTGTTCAATAAAAAAGTTATACTTGAAATCCTAACAAAATGCAATATATTATTTTATATATGGCTAACTTTTTTTTGAAGGAACCTTTTCTTCACCAACTTAAAGCAAGACGAATTTGTCATGATAGAAATATCAACAATTTCGCCTACTTGATGGAGATGGGCACAGGTAAAACTATAACAGCAATCATGGATTTGATGATATTGCATCATGAAAAAGGTGTGGATAACTGTGTAATCTTTGCACCGAAGTCCGTGTATCGTAATTGGTATAAAGAAATTACAGAATTTGTTGCACCTGAAAAAACAAAATATGCAATTAGTACGTGGGACCCTAGTCTTAAAGATCCTGTTACTAAAGCTAAATTAACAGATTTATTAGAAAAAAGTATTGTACCACTTAATATTTTTTTGATGAATATAGAATCTATCTCATCACCAAAGGGTGTAAAGTTTTTAGAAAAATATCTCAGTGTACAAGATAAAAAGAAAACAATGATGATTGTGGATGAAAGTACAACTATCAAAACACACAATGCTAAACGTACAAAAAACTTAATTAAGTTGACAAAAGATTTAAGTTACAAAAGAATTTTAACAGGTACACCTATTACTAAATCACCACTAGATATCTATACACAGTTTGCTTTTCTTGACCCTAAGATACTTGGTCAAACTAATTACTATGCTTTTCGTGCTCGCTACGCAAAGATTGTCAATAGACCTACGTCAGGTGGTCGTCACTTCCCTTTAATAACAGGCTATCAACGTTTAGAGGAATTAGAAGAAAAGATTTATACTCATGCTTTCCGTGTCAAGAAAGAAGAATGCACGGACCTGCCTGAGAAAATATATATGAAAAGGTTCATACCTATGAGTGAGAAACAACTTGTAGCTTATGAATCATTGAGAAGAAACGCAATGTTTATTTTCAATGACAAAACAACGACATCTGTGAACCGGCTCTCACAGATTGTTAAGTTGCACCAGGTATGTTGTGGATTCACTATTAACGATAATGGTGAAATCCATGACGTGCCTAACAAACGATATGATGAACTATTAAATGTCCTGGAGGAAGTCGATGGCAAAGTAATTATCTGGGCAAACTATAGACATAATATTGAAACGATAACTCAAAAACTAAAGGAGAAATACGGTGATACTTCGACTGCAGCTTTTTATGGTGATACAGAAAATCAAGTACGCATGGATCTTGTCAAAAATTTTCAGGACAAAGGACATGATCTCACGTACCTTGTTGCGAACCCTAAGACTGGTGGATATGGAATCACTCTTACTGCCTCTCACACTGTTGTGTACTTTTCAAACAATTATGATCTTGAGATAAGATTACAAAGTGAAGATCGTGCTCACAGAATTGGTCAGAAGAATAAGGTTACCTATGTTGATTTTGTTTGTCAGGGAACGGTTGATGAAAAGATATTAACTGCCTTGAAGAACAAAGTCGACATAGCCAGTCAAGTTATGGGTGATGAATTGAAAAGTTGGATTACTTAGATTTTTTCTTTTGAGCTTTTCTCATTTTTTCTGAATCCCTCATTGTAGTTTCTAATTTAATACCAATATAACCTGTTGCGGCGGTGCCACCCATTATACCTTTAAAAATAGCATCATCTCTTTTTCTTTGTTTAATTCTTTTGATAACTTTACTTTCAGATCGGTCGAGAAAGGTTTTTTTCTTTTTCTTCTTTTTACCTAAAAGACCTAAGCCTTTTTTTGCAATACCGAAGATACCCATGATTAATCTCCTGTGAGTTCGTCTTCAAGCTGAATGATTTCAGCCATAACTTCTGATTCGTTGTCCTCGGTCATTGAGCCACGAAGCTCTCTAATTCTCTCTAAGATATCTTCTTCTTTATCATATGACATTAGTTTGGCCTTACATTATAACCTAAGCCTTTAGTAGCTGCTCCGCCACCTCTAGCTGTTCCTCTAACAACACCACCATCTTTCATGTAACCCATTTGGTTACGTACTTTTTTTGGTAGCTTTGCTAGACCTTGATTCTTCTTTTTATCAACTGTTTTTAGATTCTTTTTCATAGAGCCTCCTACTTTTTCTTTTTGCCATAAAGCTTCATGGCTCTTGCAGTATATGCTTTTTCAACCATGCCTTTTGGCATTGGAACATCAACGATTTTAGACTCGTCAATAACTTTAGGTTCAATTATCTTTATATGATCAAATTTGTATTTACCCATGCTTGAATCCTACTCTTATACGTTCGTTTTTGCAACTATTTCTGCAAGACTTTCGCATCTTTTTGTTGTCTGTTTATGCCACTTCGAGTCCTTCATTTCAGTAGCTGCGTCTTTCCAACGTTTTTCACGCATGGCTTTCCACATGTTTTTGAACTTACGAACACCGTTTGTGCCTAATTGAAATACCATTTCTAGTATAACTTCAGATACATTGTCAGGTAAATCGTGTCCAACACATTCATCTATCAATAGATCAGCCCCCGCAGCAGCTCTATTCAGGTCTATATCAAATAGTTCTTCGACTTCTTCCATGGATATTTCAACGCCTTCAGCGTATCGTGTCCGTTCGTGAGGCTGAATAAGGTGGCCTATGCCGATCGTGGCTTTTCCTAGTGTGTCTAAATACATTACTGTGCGCACCCCTTCATGCAAACGCACCCTTGCTTTCAAGTCATCTGTTAAATCAATCATGATCCTATTCCCCAATGCTTTTGATGTTCATCGGGATCTCCTTTCTTAAATAAATTTTTAATTTTAAATGTTATAACTGCCCACAGGTTTTTCATTATCTAGTTTACCTAATAAATCAAAAATACCATTATTCCCAACATTTTGCAAGTTAGCTTCTAATAATTGTGGCATGCCTCCCATTGGCATATTAGGATTTGGTGGAATTCCCATGATCCCTGGATCGGGGTCCATGGGATATACTTCTTGTGGTCTAATTGTAGGTGTATTAAATAATCTTTCTTCAAACTCAATACCCTCACTTAGTCTGTCTGCTCCAGGTACAGATCTGATGTCAGGTTCACTAGGCATGACTCCTTTAGGTACTGGAAAAGGAAAAGTTTGACCTTGTATATTAGGTATAACATTCGGCTCACTTGGTATCACCATTTCTTCTTGTAACATAAACTGATTAGGTCCTGGTTCAAAGCCCTCGAACCTTGGTAACATATCTATGTTTTCTGGTGGACCTTCAGCAAGTTTTTTTGTTGCACCACCCTTATTCATTTTCAATGGCTTCATCGGTAATTGACTTAACGGTGTTACAGCATCTAAAGCGATCATAGTGTTCCTATTCCTTTTTTCATCATTTGACTTTCTAAGGCATCATCTAAAGTTCCAAAAGCTAAATCACTTCGAGTTTGTGGTGCAAGTTGTACTCCTGGAATATTTGGTTGTAGTGAAACGTCAGGTTGAAAGGTAGTATCATAAAAACGTTGTTCTTGCGTATCAGGCGTAACTCTTCTGTCAATCTCACGTAAAGTTTCTAAATCACGTCCTTGTGGAGTTTCAGTCATTAATTCAATTTGTTTATCTCTAGCTGCGTTTTGTTCTAATTTACTTTGAGGATTTTGTATTAAACTAATAATCGATTGATCAATCTCTTTCATAAAGTCTTGTTCTTCTAAATCTTCATCAGTTGGTAAGAATTCATTTGCCCATTGTATGAGGTCATTTCTTCTTGACTTTGTAAGAGGATCTTTTGTAGGAAACTTAACAGCGTCAGTATACACTTCAGTAAATGCTTTTAAAGCTTTAGGACTTGTTAATAATTTGAACCATACTTTAACATTAATGCTGTCATAATAGGATTCATAGCCACAAATCCACCTGCGCCTGCGCCCATAGCAGAACCTAACATGATTCCTTTAAAACCACTCAAGGTAATCCTTCTAGTAACGAAGGTTGAAGGATCATTAACAATGAAAGCACCTGCCGCATCTGCTGCAGATAAAAAGTCTTTTATACCATTAACTGTTACGCCTGTGCCCTCTAATGCTTCAGTAAGAACTTCAATACCATCTTCAGTATCTAAACCTAGTTTCTTAGCAAATGCTTGTGGACTAAATTCTACTTGACCAAATTCTAACATTTCTGGTGCTGCTTTTTCAAACCCTGCTTTTGAATTAAATCAGGACTTGCGGAAGTAACATTTAAGTATTGATTAGGTGTTACACCAACAGGAAGACCTACGATTGAATCATTAAGGGCATCACCTAAGAGTCTTCTTACAACTCTTAATTGACCCGCATTGGGTGCAACGCTCGTAATAGGTAGAACTTTTTTAATGGTTTGATTATATGTTGAACTTTTTGGATCTAAATCTTTTACAAGAGTTTCTATATTAACAACCACACTTCTTTATTACCCGCCTTTCTAAAAGCTTGTACTTGTTCAGGTGTTGCTTTTGATAGTTCTAATAAATGTTTCATTGCATCAGGATCATTTTTCGCTCTTTGTAAAATTGTATCAAAAACTTCTTTCGTATACATCATGCCATATTTTTGATCAGGTCCAGGACCAAATATGTTTGCATTAACTTGTTTCACATTAGATGCAACTCCACCTGTATAATCAGGTATGGTTGCTGCAAAATATTCATTAGCAGCAGAAAGTTTTTTTCAAAGCAGTATTAAAGACAACATCATCCACTTCATTACCTATATTTTTAAGATTGGTAATATCCATTTCTAACATCGCAGCTAAATTACCAATGGCTTGTGCTTGGTTTTCTGGAATCTTACCTTTAAATTCTGTTTTAAAATTAACTGCAAAATCATTAAACATTTGACGAAGTGTGATTGCTTGTTCCATTGTAATATTAGGATCTAATTTTCCTAACATTCCATATAACTTTCCAAAAGATTCTTGAGATTTTGAACCTGGAAATTGAAAAGGTTCTCCTGTCGTAAGACCGGGAATACCCTCTTCGTACGATGCTCGAGTGTCATTAGCAAGTTTTCTAAAATTGTCTATGTTTATAACTTTTTTACCTTTTAGTTTTTTGGCATACTCTTCAAAGTTTTCATATAAATATCGTTGTGCATTTCTTACAGACTCATAATTACTTTGCATCATCTTAGACAAATCCTTTCCTAACATTGAAACTGTTTGTAGGGGTGCTACAGAGTTCATTAATTTACCTAAATATTGTCTTGAAGCTTCTTGCACAGCTTGTTGTTGTGTTCCAAATTCTTTACCTACCCATGGTAAAACACCAATAACTTTACTGTACGCTCTCCAAAACGGCATATTTGTTGCCTGAATAATACCTAAGGGCATGCCATAAGTGTCTGATATTTCAGCTAATTTTTGTAAATTCTTTTTTTGTAGGACTAATGCCAAATATTTTATTACCAATAAATCCTTTTGTATGATTGAAGATAGGTCCCATTGCAGCGGCTCCACCTGTAAATGCAGCGTTTAACATAGTGTCATATAAAAATTGTGAACTTGCTTCTTTCAAACTAGGGTTTGGTAAATCTAATAATGTTCTAAGAATTCTGTTACTAAAATCATAGGCATAACTACCCGCTTGTGTTCCAAGTAGTTCAGAGCCATATAATTCTTGCGGAGTCAATAAAGCGAAAGGATTTCGTGTACCCATTATCTTTGCAGACTGTGCTGCGGTTACAGTCATACCTCCAATCATTTCAGCAGATGGTTTAGAAACTAAGTTTTGAGGTAGTCTAATATCGTCAGGCAAGTATTGCCCACAAAAGGAATGTAAGAACCTGGGTTAGGTAGCGAAAACTCTTTTGCTGCTTGATTATAGTAAAAGTTTGCTGGATCTTTTATTAACTCTTCACGAGCCATAACATCAGAAGTTTTATTAGCTAGTTCGCCATAGTATTCTTTACTTCCTTTTTCAAAAGGTATTCCAGAAAGTAACATTTGTTTGTCACTAGCTTCAATTTTTTTTAATACTTCTTGAGTTCCCTCAAATGTTAAATCAGCAGGTAAGCCGTAAGCTTTTTTTATTTTACTTAAATCTTGTGAAGACATCTTACCTCCAGGCATCTCTAACATAATTGTTTTTTGATTAGGAGTGCCTTTCATTAAGGTAATTGGCTTGCCTTTTTTTGTTCCTGGTGTGAAAGAATCTATTTGTACAATGTTATCTCTTTCCATTACATTAACCCTCTACAGAAGATACACTAAATAAATCATCAAGATCTATCACTTCACCTTCGTTATCAAATTCATTAGGTACAGTTCTTTGTTGATTTTCTGGTTGTTGACTTTGTGTGGTACCCTCTTCAGGACTTGTACCTGCTGGATTTATTTGACTTAAATATTGATTAAAGTCTTTAGGATCAAGACCTAAATTTCTTAAAATGCTTTCTGTTTTTGTACGATCGGAGAAAGTTGGATCTCTTGTTAAAATCTCAGGGTATGCACGTAGTAAACCACCTTGAGCTTGTCTAATCTTACGATCAACTTCTTTCAACGCAGCGATTACATCTTGCGGAGCTTTTGCACCATAAATAGATATTGCATCACTAGCACGTTTAATATCATCCACGTTCAAACGACCTGTTGGTTTGTTAGCTCTAGCTAAACCATAGATAATAAAGTTTTCACGAACTTTGTTTTCTGCATAACTTGTGTCATAACCTTGGCTTACGAACCAATCTTCATTGAATAAATCAGCCATGGATGCTTCTACATCTTTAGTTGTTGATGCAAAAGGATTATTTCCTGGGTAGATCAGTAAGAGTAACAGTTGCTTCTTTATCGTTATAATCATCAAACTCAAGGAAATCTTTGTTGTATAGCTGTTCACCACCACTGGTTAAGTTAGTACCTGCTAGTCCACTTCCACCTGATTGTTTTGAAATTTCGTTAAAAATAGATTCAATATTAAAGCCCGCAGTTTGAATAATACTTTGAATATTACCAGGTAAACCTAACTTATTAATATCACTTGAAGCAGTCACTAAAATACTTGATATGTCTGATCTAATACCGTCTAGTGATGCAAAGTCTTGAACACCTTCTGTAATCTTCTGCACGGAGGGTGTCAATGATTCAAGTGTAGCTTGTTCTGTTCCAGGTTGTGTTTTTCCAATAATTGTTGCATTAAAAGTGCCGTCAGGGCCAGCAGGAATAGGCACATCAAAAATCTGTACTTGTCTTCCATCTTCTAACCTTGTACTCGACCTAACATTAATTGTGGTCCAAATTCGGAAGCAACCATTCTACCACTGCCATATTGTCTTGCACCTGTTGGATCAATGTAGCTAACATTTAAAGGCGCATCCAAATCATTTAACATACTCAAAGAAGATTTTATTCTTTCTTTTTGCACGTCAAGATTGTGTGAGGATACATCTTTTAAAATATCAGAATTAAAACTCATAAATTTGGTCATGTCATCATTGTCATAACCCATCATCTTCAAAAAGAAATCAGCTTCTTTTTCCATAATTATTTTATTTGCATCTTGTGCTTGTTGAACAGCAAGCTCTCCAACTTTCATTTGATAATTAATTTTGTTTAATTGGTCTTGATCTGCTCTACTTAAAGCTTTTCCAGTGGCTTGTGCTAATACATCAAGAGCACCTGCAACGCCTTTAAATTGTGTTCTGCCATTTAAGGCATCAATGACAAAATTAAGAGTTGAATCTAAACCACTTCTTTTTGGAAGTTCTCCTAAAGATTGTCTAATCTGTGCTTCAAAATCAGCAGGATTGTAACGATCACCTAGACCTAAAGCTTTGTAGTATTGATCGGCATATTCTCTTCTTTGATCTCTCACAGGTAAATACTGACCCGCAAACTGATTGGCCATAGCATTCATATAAGATGTAACGTCAACATCTTGTGCCGCTTGTTGTACACTGGTTGCAGCATTAGCTTCCATTTCAGGAGTTGGTGCTTCTTGCTGTTCCGATATAGAAAATTTACCTCCTTGATGAGGTCTAATAGAATTTATTGGTTGAATAGGATCAACTGTTAAGTCGATTTTGAAATCGCTAAGGGTATCATATCCTAAAGAACTCATGAACCCTCCTTATCCTGCGTATCCGCCTAATGCACTTATTCCTTGTAAAAGAGGATTACCCATTCCTGGTGCTGAAGCTTGCATGAAAGATGGTGCGGCACCACCAAGTAAGCCAGCTTGAAATGATAATTGTTGATAGGGCTGTTGATACTGAGACATTGCATTTTGATAAGCAGTTTGTGCTGCTTGTTGATCGGCAGCAGTTTGTGTGACACCTAGTTGACTTAGTTGTGTCGCTAAATTTGCTTGTGTTGTTGGAGCTTGTACACCAAAACCTCCATATAATTGACCAATGCCTGTGCCCAGTTCACCACCTGCAAGTTGTAAACCTGCAGCAGCTTGTTGTGCTTGTCGTTGATTTTCAAATGCTGATTGTGCTTGTTGCTGTGCAGTTTGAAAACCTGATGATAATAGGCCAGCTATACCTGTGCCTAACTGTTGTTGAAAACCTCTTTGTGCTTCTGCTTCTAAAACTCCTTCACGACCACCACCGAAAGCACCTGCGCCTAAAGCTTGTGCTGCTCTTCCTTGACGTGAGATATCAAAATTTCTTTGCATTTCTTGACTGTACTTATCAATCACTTCTTGTTGATAAGGATTCATAAACTGTTGATAGGACTGTGGATCGTAGGCCCCGGTTGTTTGCGCTGAGGTTGTCATCGCATTGCTAATAGCTGCATTTGCACCTTGTAGTGCTCCTACACCCATTCCGAAATAGTCAGGTCCTGTTGTAGCTGCGTTAGCGGCTAAATTTGTTGCTTGACCAATAGCGCTTGAAGGGGAAACAACTGTTTGTGTTGGAATTGCTGCAGCATTAGACGTTAAAGCCTGACCTGCAGTTAGCACATTACCATATTGTTGTGCAATTAAATCTTGTAATTCTTGTGGTGTCATTAAACTCTACCTATTCCCATGTTTTGTGCTTTGTCTTCTAAAGAATACATCATGTCATACATTTGTTTAGTACCTTGTTCTCTATTACCATTACCCGCAGCCATTACTGCTTGTTTCGTCATTACAAATTCGCCATCGGAGAGCATTGCAGGGATATCGTCAGATTGACCATCACCTGGACCATTAATCATACCGTCTTTTTCAGGAAAGTCCATCACTCCACCTTGGTTCATAGTGGCTGCATAAACGGAATTAATATCTTCATAAAAAGCTTTGTCTCTTCCACCACTAGGTAGGTAAGGATTTTTTGTTGGATCGTAAAACATTTCTTTTTCTTCATCAGACATTGCTGCTGCTGCAACAGTTGCACCAACAGATCCTAGCTTTAGTAAAGTGCCATATTTTTCAAAAAAGTCTGTGACTGGAACTATTTGCTGTGAACCATCAGCATTTGTAATAACTTTTGATTTTTTAATTAAAGAATCAAAGAATCCTGACTTCTCGATTGGTGCATTTAAATTAGTGCCTCCTGAACCGATTGATCCTATAGAGCCTCCTCCATCAACAGTGAAAGAACCTCCTTGTTGTGGTGTAATAATTGGATCTGTCATACCGCCAGGAGTCATACCAAAACCACTTTTTACTCCACTCATAAATGGATTTACCTTTACCCAAGGCATCAATACCTTGGCAAGTTGATCCGTAGGCCACGTTTCTTAAAAGTCTTCAGGTTTTGCACCAGTAGCTAAACCTAGTCCTGCTTGTGTTAGCATGGGATTCGCCAGCAAAAGATCCAATACCACCTAATGCTCCTTTAATACCACCTAACCCTTTCATTGCACTTAACTGAGGAGCGAACTGAGGTAATAGTAGTCCAATACCGATTTGTCCAACAGGACTTTTTATTAAATCTTTAGCAGCTTTGAATATCTTCTTAAACATTTTTACTCCGGTAGTGTATGTGCTCCAGCGAATACATTCGGAGCTGTTACATGAACGTCTCTTCTAATATCTGCTTCTTTTGTGTCTGTATCTGGATTGTCAATATCTGCCTGACAGTCCTCGTGTGAATTATATTCTTGACCTGTTTTAGTATTAGTGACAGTTGTTTCTACTTTTGCACTATATACAGGAATTTTTCACCATCGATCGAGTCATAACGCAGGATCTTTGGTTCATCTACAATCTTTGCCATACTCTATTTTTATAGGTAGAAAGCTAGGAAATCAACAGGTTTATTGTTGTTGCTTGACTTCTAATACAGATATATCAGAGGTGAGATCTGTTGAAGACGCTTCAATTTTTAAAGAATCTCCACCTTCATACACAAAAGGTCCATTGAGTTGTTGAGTAGATCCATGAGCTACATCAATGTTGTTGATCTCTATGTCAGTAGAACCATTATTATGTGTTATTTTTGCATTAACAGTACCTGACCCTGAATCATTATGAAGAACTATCGTTTGAACTATGAAGGTAGAAACAGGTGTTGGAGGAGTTGCTGCCGCCACATTTGCAACAGGAACTGTAAAAATTGTTATAGCTGCAGTGTTAGCTGCTTTTTGTGTAAACCTTTTAAATACGTCAGCCATCTATCTAAAAAACCACGCTCTTCTTGTGGACTCCTCTTGAGTGTCTTGTGTATATTGAGTGTTTAATTGTTGTATCATTTCCTCTAACTGTCGAATTAGTTCAGCAGACTGTTGAGCATCATACTCAGGTCTAGGGTCAGGAAATCTTTGTAGTATTAATTTTGCCATTATCTTCTACCATCGGGTTGAATATCAAAACGTTGTGTTCCTAATCTCCAAGCGGTGCCTGTTGTATTAGAGACAACGTTGACTGTGAATTCTCTACCTCTTCCTCGTAAGCTTACAAACTCTGTAGTATCAGTAAAGGTTGCTGTCTTAATGACACTTGTCGTATTGTTTGGATAATATTTGAATTCTAAATTCATATTTAAAGTGCCTTCTTGATTTTGAATATCAGGAATAAGTTTTTGTACAAAAAGAATATCATTACCATCACCTATTTCTACAGATCCTGATTTGACAAAAGCTGTCATGGCTTGACCGTCTGCATTATTCCCTGTCTCATGTAAAAACATTTGAGTGGCACCATCAGTTAAACCAGAGATAACTTCATTGTTGGCCGTGGTCGTTGGTAAGTAGTCCGAGGCTACAGGATTATCATAAACTTCTCTATCAATCCAAGTTGTTCTATCTAATGTTCCTGTCCACCAAGTTTGCTCTAAATAGTTATAAGCCACTACTGCATTAATCGTGTCAGATCCTGTTCTCGGATAAAACCATAATACTTCATTGTACTCACCGTTGTGACCTACAAAAGCGTTTTCTGCACCTGTTATATTAATATTGTCAAAAACAAACTGTTCCACGGTACACGGTAGTTTTTAACTGTACCATCAAAAGATAAAAAGAATCTTGCGACATCCAATAGGCAACACCATTCAAATCAAGCCCTGCGTGACTACCAATAATTCCACAGTTTTGACCTAATTGTCGTAAACCAAAAGTAAAAGGAGGACCAATAAACTGCATTGAGTGTAATGATGTATCTGTCCATACAAGTATTTGACCTCTTGATCGCTCTGCTGCCACGATCCGTGATCCGTCAGCAATTCTTAATGAGCCAGCAGTATTTTCTGCTGTAGGTTGATACGTAGTAATATCTTCTTGATCCGAAAATCTTATAAGTAAATCATCTTGCGAACCTATAGTTCCAATTGTGTTTTCTGTTCCCATAAAAAGTAAATGTCTATCAGGCGTTGAAACTAAACTTATTCTCGATGCGGTTGGTGCACCTGATATAGCAGCAGCTCTTGTGCTTACACCTGTTGATGTGTCCCACCTAAAGGCACCACCATTTAAAACTGTTGCAATTAAATCTTCACCGAAGTTATCAAGTGACCATTGTCTTGCCTCCAGTGTGACGTTAGAGGTGGATCTTGGTGTACCCCAAGTTGAAGCTCCCCACGTGTCTGTCCCCCAACCAAAAGCTGGTACAGATGTTTCAGGTCCAATTGATATTTGATATTTAGCATTACCAGAACCACCACCACTTGCTGTTGATCCTGAGGCAGCAGCGGTTGTTGTCACTACATAGGCATCGGTATTAGCAATTGATGTAATTTCAAATTCTTTGTTCATATCTAAGCCATCAATAGCTGAGAAAGAATCAAAAGTAACAAAGTCGCCTTTCGTTGCTCCATGAGATGTATCTGTCACAACAACAGATGTGGTTGCGTTTGTAGTAAAGGGATTAGTTAAAGCTTGTGTTTCTCTAATAGGGGTAATGTCATAAGCTAATCCTTCTTCTATAACATAAAGCTTTCTATCAGTGCCAATAGCATTATATCGTGTGCCATCTAAAGCTACCCAAGCATGTTGATCACGAGCAACACCCACCAAAGTTGTAGAGATAAACTTCTCCCATCCTTTAATTTTCTGTGGTAATCCTTGAAAAAAACGTACGTTATCACCGTCTGTCCACTTGCCTTCGCCTGTGTAGTCGGTGACTTCTTTATTAATACCGGGAGCTGGTCTAAAATTTACTAAGGGCATGACGCCAATATATATAAATTAGTCTTTTTTAGCAACTAAAGACCCAACATGACCTTTAAATGCTCTATTACCAAAGTGAGTTAAAGGACTTGCTAGATCTGCCCATATTTCACCGCCACACTCTTGCCATAGACGAGAGAAATAATAATCTTCCGATAAATATCTTAGGTTGATCCTTTGTTTTGTATGGTCCAACATGAACAAATCATAACAGTTATCAGATTATAAGATCCACCATTAACAATTTGATCAGACTCATATTTTCTTTCAGGAAACTTCTTCATCATAGTTCTAAATACTTCTCTTTCACAAGCATCATACCTGTGGCTGCTTCTTCACTGAAAGAAGCCATATTCTCCTTTTAATTTAAAGGATCATCAAAGTTTACATTATACCCTAAGCTCTAGCTTCAATATCATCAGGAGTAGCATTTGGATTTTTCTAAAATTCTTTTATCTTTCTAAATAAATATGTTTTCTAGGATAAATACCACAAGCTACATCTTTATCTGCACAAAGTAATCTTTGAATATTTTGCCAAGTAAAACCTATGTCAGCATCTATAAATAAAAGATGTGTAGCAGCAAAATCTTGTTGATCCATCATCATAGAAACTATGGTATTTCGAGCACGAGTAATTAAACTTTCATTACCCATTGTTTGTATTCTCATTGCAACACCTTTGGCCATAGACCATTGTTGTATTCAACAATCCATGCACTGTTGCTTCAAGTAATACCACCATACATAGGCATTCCTAAAAATATTTTAAAATTTTTATCTTTTAGTTCTTCTGGTTTAATCATTTGTTCTCCTGTAAAAATAAACCACGTTACATCTCCAATTGTTATTAGAATACTTTGAGTGGTCTTCAATAAATGCTCCATGAGGTATTTTTCCATCAAATATAACACATCTGTTAAAAACAGAAGGTATCACATGCATTTTATTAGTATGATCTGATATATCATAACGTAGGTCAATTTCTTCATCGACATGACATTCTGGTTTCTTCATACAAAGCTGTTCCTCCTGAATTGATTTTATCTAAATAAATTAAAATATTGTACATAAAATCTTGATGAGGCCAGAACTGTATATTTTGTTTTGGAGGGTTAATCCAAGTAAAAATATTTGAATCAATTGTTTCGCAATAAATTATTTAATTGTAATGTTTTGCAAAAACAAAAATGTTTTATTTTCATCTTCAAAATTGTCATCTGTAAGTTTGATGTGTGATCTACAATCATAATACTCTTTGAAGTTTTTACCTTGAGGGTGAATTTTCCAATTTTGCACCCAAGACTTATCAAACATTTCATGAATACTATCAGCATTTTTATAAAAATTATCAATAGATAAATACGTATAAGGACCTACTTTTTTCTCTTCTACTACAAGATCATCATTAATTTCAAATAATTTGTGTTGTAAAAAAGGAGTTGGCATTAATTGCTTTTAAAATAACCAGGCAAACCTAACATGGGTCTTTTATCATTTATATTGGATTCACCAAAAGGACCATCAGCATCATTGTAATGCATAAAAACTTGACCACAGTCATACCCTTGAAAAGGTTCTCTCCAATGCTCTAATAATGTTCCTCTGTAAACCAACATATCTCCCTGTTTTAAATTAACAGTAATACCTTCTTTACCCTCTTCACCAGAAGGTTCTAATTTTATTGGCCAGTCATCTCCTCCTAAATTCATTGTGCAAGATATTTCACAAGAAGGTCTATCTTTATGTCTTTTTAACTCATCTCCATATTTATATATACGAGCGTAAGTATAACAGGGTACTAAATTAAGTTCTGTTACCTTTTTCATAATAGGCATAACCCTTACCATTAAAGTTTCCATCGCTAAATCTGCATAATGAGAATATGTATTAGGTATTTGTGCATCATTCCATGTTCCCCATGTTTCATCAAAAGGTGTCAAGAATCTGTTTTCTTGTAAATGTTGAGCCACCGCTCTTTTATTTTGAAAATATGCATAAACAAAAAGACGCTACCTCTGATGAAATAGCTTCTTGTATAACAGCATAATTATTATCTTTAAAAAAATTATATGATATTTTTTTCTTATTAGTCATATCTGTTCTCCTTTTTAAACAAATGGTTTTCCATTATTCCAAATCACTAATGAATAACGAGTGCCTTGTGTCACAGGAGATACTCTATGCCATACAAAAGATGGAAATATTATAATAGATCCTTTTTTACGAGCATGAGATGATGTTCGTATTTCAGGCGAACTATCTGAGTTATTTCGTAAATCAAATTCTAAATCTCCTCCTGTATAAGTGTCGCCGTCCGCTAAAGAAACGGTGACAGATAATTTTCTAACTAAACCATGATCCCAACTATTAGGTCTGTTTGTGGGTTGGGGAAAAGAATCTTGATGCCAAGTGTAGTGCTGTGTTTTGCTGTACTTTGTCCATTGACAAGACTCAGACCCTTCAAGAGTAAAATTCCAACCTGCTTGTTGATTAGCTTCCTTAACAAAAGGTATAATTGAATTATAAATCCAAGGATCATCCATCCAAACTATTGAGGAATTTCTAACTTTATATAATTTTGAAATATCTTTTTGACTATCATCAAGTTGTTCAAAGTCACCTGTTTTTGCAACTTGTGCATTTTTCATCTCACCATACTGAATTAGGTCATCACATATTCTTGAAGGTAATGCACTCTCATACACAAAAAAATAATTTTCTAATCGCATTCTAAATTAGTTGATACTTTAACGATAAATTTACAGTTGGTCCAGAGTTAAAATTCTTAGTAAAACAATGTCTTAATTCAGAATTAAATATAATCAATTGTTTTTCCTTTAATTGAACCCTATGGTGTTGATGTCTTTTTCTTCCTTGTTCATATTGAAATTCAATAAAAGAAGGCTCTTTACCTGTTTTTAAAGTTATAATAACAGATATATCTGGTGAATTTTCTAAATCATATCATCAAGGTGATGATGATAATTTATAGATTGATTTTGTTCTACAAGTAATCCGCACTAGCTAATAACACTGGAGTTTTTTCAAATTTTACACAATAGTGATCTCTTATAAAATCAGACAACCAAGTTATTTCAATATCGTGATCAAGATGATAATAATTTTTTAAATAACTAAATTCATTATTATTTTGTGCGTTTTGATAATAGAAGTTATTAAAAACATTTAAGTTTAGTTTATCAAAATTGATAGGTAGTATTTTGGAATCTTCTCAACAATGATGCTTTGATCTACTAAATTTATTTTTTCAAACATCAGTTAGATGGCAATCCAACTTGAACTTTCAGGGTTCCAATAAAAAGATCCTTGAGGATCTTCTTTGTCTGTTCCAACCCAACGAACATTTGTTTCATCCCATGAAATGCTGTAATATTTTACAGGATCACCATATTCCGTTATAGAAGGATATGCAACGGGAGGTTGCCAAAGGCATGTTGTTTCATTTAATACGTATGAGTTAAGTTCTTTGGGTGGTATAAAAGCATCTCTGCCTGCATCCCACGTATACCCTATACTTGGATAATTTTTTCTATAAGCTTTTGATTGATCAGAGGCTAACTCTTGATTGTCATAATATTTACCACCTCTTGTATTGTAAGAACATTTTTTCCATAATGACCAACCATGAATATTTGTTAAAAAAGTAACGCCCGCAGCTTCGTTTTCAACACCATCTGTTGATGTGTCAGCATCAGCCACTACTTCAACGTTAAGAACCAAGTTTTCTTCTGATAATTTTGCAAAATGTGCCATGTTTATACCTATTGAAATTTATACCTTAATACTACCTTACCTGAACCACCTGAACCTGCAGTACCACCAGGTATGTTGTCGGGACGACCACCATGGCCTCCACCGCCGCCACCAGTATTTCCAGAGCCATTAGTTCCAGAGCCAGTGTCAGGAGAGTATGCTCCTCCACCTGCTCCACCACCGCCAGAACCACCAGGAGATGGATCACCACCTCTTGAGCCTCCACCACCACCGCCGGAAAAAGCTACAGGACTTGCGCTTATATTTGTTGTAGCACCAGCGCCACCTGGGCCGCCACGACCACCAGGATTTCCTCCAGGGGTGCCACTGCCAGTTGCTCCACCACCACCGCCGGCTACTGATGTAGGTCCACCAGAATGTTGATTTGTACCACCAGGATTTCCTTGAGGAGGAGAAACAGGAGGGCTATTACCAGATCCACCAGAAGTAGGATTAAAAGCTCCAGCGCCACCTCCACCAGAACCGCCATTCCTTCCAGGGTGAAAAGGACTAGAATTACCTTTGCCACCACCACCGCCACCTGCGGAAGTAATACTTGAAAAAGTTGAAGAACCACCATCGCCACCAGGATTGCCTCCACTTACACCACCTCCAGATGAACCACCTGAACCAACGGTTATTGGATAGCCTTGTGCTGAGACAGGAAGTGCACCCGCACTCTTAGCTATTGGAGAGCCTGTCCAAGCAGCAGGACTAGGAACGGATTCTCTAAATCCACCTGCACCGCCGCCACCACCAGGCAGAGTGGAACTTGGATCATTTCTTTGACCTGCACCACCTCCACCGCCGCCAGCAACAACCATATAGTCTACGGTGTTTGATCCTGCAGCATTACCTGCACTGGATACAGTGAAAGTTCCTGAGCTAGTAAAAGTGTGAATTTTATAGTTACCACTGGTTGATTCTGATCCACCAGAAGCAACGACAAATTGTGCGTTTGATTTTCCTTGAAGATTAGACATAGCAATAGCACCTGAAGGTACTTCAGCTAATGCTCTTACAGGAGCAGCATTCATATTGATTTGTGTGCCTGGAGAAATGTCTAGTTCTACATTAACGTCATCTAGACTAATTTGACCTGAAGGTGTAGTCATTGATTAATGTCCTTTCTTGAGGTCATTAACTTGTAATTGTAAATCCTTTACGCATTCGATTAATAAAGCACATAGACGATCATATTTAACGGCTTTCACACCATCAGGTCTTGTGCCCACGACCTCTGGTAAAACTTTTTCAACATCTTGAGCAATAACACCTACATCTGTTTTGCGCATAAAATAACCATCTTCTCCACCTTTGGAATCAATAAATGATTGTTTCCAATCAAAAAGAACACCATTAAGGTTTTGTACTTTATCCATTGGAGAGGATATGTTGTGAATATTTTCTTTGAGTGAGACATCGGAAGAATAAAAAGCAGTAATATCATTTGTTGCTCTTATCTCACCACTTGTTCCTGACGCTGCAGTTGCAACACCAAGTGAATCAAATTGAACGTCATTACCTGTATCCAATGATAATGATGCTCTTGCGGTTGCACCAGTTTCTAAAACAAAATTAGAACCATCACCAACAATAAAACCACCGTTGGTCACTGCAAGTCCCGCTACATCTTGAAGTTGTGCATCTAATCGAGCGTTAGCAATTGTACCTGAAGCAACGTTAGAAGCGTTTAAATTTGTTAAGTTAGCTCCTGATACTTGAGGTAATGTTCCTGTCTGAGAACCTAAATCTGTGGAAGAAGCAATCTCTACATTAAAATTTGAAGAACCATCACAAAATACAGTTGTTTTTGCTCCTTGTGTAATAGCAATACCATTGGCTGTGTGTCCTGTTGCTGCGATAGTTAAAGTTTGAGAACCTGCTGTGTTGTTAAAAAAAAAGTATATTGACTCTCAACAGCAGGAATAAATACGACTATGTCCCCTGTAAGAGTACCTGTTAATTCAATTGTTTTATTTGAAGCCTCAGCAGTATCGGAAGCGTTTGCAGTTGAAAGAGTTATATTGGCAGAACCAGCAACAGATTTAGCTAAATATCCTGCTGAAAATGCATCTATAACGTCTAAATTATTATTGGTATTTGTGCCCCATGTATTGGCGTTTGCGCCTGTCTCCATGAGCTCTAATTTAAGTCTATCTGAAAATGTACTTGCCATGTTTTTACCTCACTAAAATATATCTTTTTTTGTTATTCAAGCAACACTTTTTATGCTGCGTCTACCCCTGTCCAAGTATTACTTGCACCTGTTACTACATTTGCCCAAGGTGTGGCAAACGGATTTCCTGTGACTATTGATAAGTCAAGTCCTGTTACGTTAACAATAGCTCCACCTGTAGCTGTTGCTGTTCCTGCAGCAAAACTCATGGCAACTGTGGAAACACTTACAATTACACCGTTCCTACCTCTACTGTTTCCGTACCTAAAGCAGAGGTCATTGAAACTCCTGTAGGTTGTACAAGAGCATCTGCCTCTACAGTAGCAGTTCCAAGTGCAGAAGTCATTGTTACTGGAACAGGATCTACTTGTGTAAATATTTCAATAGTAGGTGTTCCAATAGCAAAGTCTAATTGATCGGAAGGTGCAATAACTGCAACACTTCCTTCACCAGAAACAGTCGCTCCTGATAAAGCTACACTTACTAATTGACTATCTAAAGTAACAAGAGATGTTCCTGTTTCAGTTGTATCACCTAGAGCACTTGTCATCTCTAAGCCTGTTACAGAAACTATGACACCTGAACCTACTTCAATTGTAGGAGTGCCTAAGTCCGTGGACATCGTCACACTTGTGACGTTAGTAATAAATTCTATATTCTCATTCCATGTAAAAGATCCCCATGTATTTCTTCCCCAACCTGCATCAACGGTTCCTTCTGCTACTTCCGTGCCTAAACCAAATGATGTGGATAAACTTCCGAGAACAACACCTGCACCTTCTTCAATTGCAAGTGCACCAGATAATTGTGTTTCAAATGTAACCC
>UEXL01001264.1_pt1 | contig 53777 bp, 71 predicted proteins | sample 1796671 | NCBI WGS metagenome assembly UEXL01 (sample SAMEA4772471, study PRJEB27181) | metagenome | reverse complement strand
TCAACCACAAGTAGCACCACGAAAGCGGGTACTGCTCTTTCAACAACTTCACTTTTACTAACAGGATAGGACTATGAAAACGATAGTAGATAACGCAACCAATACTAGCAAATACCTCGTGGCTGATGACTACGGCGTTAACGTGACTGCCGACAACATCGAGATGGGTGATCCCTCTGCCTTAGACTTTATCATCGGTGACCTTAACTCTAGCAATGCTACAGTGATCGAGGGTGTAACAACGCCTGACGATTGGTACGGTTGCAAGTACACTTGCGCGGCAGATGGGACTTTCACAGCGGTAGATGGCTGGGTTGACCCACGCGAAGAAGCTGAGTAAATGCTAAATGATCGAGATTGGACTAGCACTTGCAGCAGCAAGCAAGGCTTTCGAGCTTATTCAACAGGGAGTTCAAACGGGGCAGGATGCCACTGACCTTATTGGAAAGCTCGGTTCTTTCTACGATGCTAAAGATAAAGTACAAGAAGCAAAGCAAGAACTAGAACGCCGTCCCGCTTCGGGGGCGTATGCGTCAGGATCAGTAGAGAACTACGCACTCAAGGTAGTTGAAGCTGAAATGAAGATAGCCAAGTATGAAGAGCAGGTTAAGAAAATCTTCATGGCTAAAGGTAAAACGCCCCTGTATCAGCGGATGATGCGGATACGCGAAGAAGAGCGACACCGACGGGCACAAGAGGCTATCAAACGAAATCGGGAAAGGCGTGAGAAGCTTAGGAAAGAACAAGAGCTTAAAAACTTAGTTTTTGCCATGATAGCCGCCGCGTTATGCGTAGGTGGGGCAGGTTGGATAATCGCTTTTATTGGCTCACTGTAATGGAGTAATGAGTGCCTCTTACTAAACTACAATTTAGACCAGGAGTTAATAGAGAAACAACGTCTTATACAAATGAAGGCGGTTGGTTTGATGGCGAAAAGATCCGGTTTAGGTTTGGCCTTCCTGAAAAAATTGGCGGTTGGGTAAAGTTTTCTGATTTTAGCTTTCTAGGTGTCTGCCGCGCTCTGCACACATGGGTCACATTAGGTGGGTCCAAACTCACGGGCGTAGGCACTTCTCTCAAATACTACATCAACGAAGGTGGTCAGTACTACGACATTACCCCTTTGCGAAAAACAATTGCAGCCGCTTCTTTTGTTGCCACCAACGGACAATCCACCCTGCGAGTCAACAATAGCAACCACGGTGCTGTTGCCGAAGACTTTGTTACTTTTTCCGGCGCAACCAGTTTAGGTGGTGTTATTACGGCAGGTGTTCTTAACCAAGAATATCAGATAGTCCGAATTATCGACGATAACAACTACGAGATTCAAACCCGTGCCGCCGGTACATCTATACAAAGCATTACTGTAAACGGTCAACTAGCCCCGACGTTAGTTGCTGCTAACGGCTCAGACACCGGAAATGGTGGGGCCAGCGTTGTTTCTGCCTACCAAATTAACTCTGGTCTGACTTTAGCGGTGGCTGGTACAGGCTGGGGAGCCGGTACTTGGGGCCGTGGCACATGGGGCTCGGGCATTACATCGACGTCCACTAACGAGCTTCGGGTTTATACACAAGACAATTTTGGCGAAGACCTGCTGTTTAACGTGCGTGATGGCGGTATCTATTACTGGGACACCAGTGCCGATACTTTGGGGACCGATCGAGGCATTCCTTTGACGGCGGTACAGGGCGGTACACCTTGGGTTTCGGGTACATCGTACACGGTCGGTAATACCGTCTACTCCCCGATAAATTATCTAAGCTATCAATGCGCGGTTAACGTCTCAGGGACCACGGACCCTAGCTTAGATGCAAGCAATTGGACGTTGATCTCTGATGCTACGACGCCGACCGTTGCCAAGCAGGTTTTGGTCAGTGACAGAGACAGGCACGTTGTTGTGTTTGGCTGTGACTCTGAGTCTGCCATTGGCACACAGGACCCTTTGCTTATTCGCTTTAGTAGTCAAGAATCGGTTAGTACATGGACAGCAACCGCCGATAACACAGCAGGTGACCTGCGTGTAGGAGTAGGGTCTGAGATAGTGTGTGCAGTAGAAACGCGACAACAAATACTAGTATTTACAGATGTGTCGGTTCACGCCATGCAGTATCTTGGACCTCCTTTTTACTTTTGGTATTGATCGCCTGTCAGAGAACACGACGATCATGGGGCCTTTGGCGGCTAAAGCGGTAGACGACGCGGTGTTCTGGATGGGCGTCGAAGAGTTCTATGTCTACAACGGTCAGGTACAAAAGCTGCCTTGCTCTGTACGCTCTTTTGTTTTTAACAACTTTAACTTAGAACAAAAAGAACTGGTGATGGCGAGTTTAAACAGTTCCTTTTCGGAGATCTGGTGGTTCTATCCTTCGGCCAGTTCTACCGAGGTGGACAAGTATGTGGTCTATAACTACGAAGAAAAGGTCTGGTATTACGGTACATTGACGCGCACCTACTGGTTAGATCGTGGGGTTAATGACTTCCCAATGGCGGCAAGCACGGATGGATTTTTTGTACAATCAAGAGTTTGGCTTAAACGACGGCAGTACCTCTCCGGCGTCACCGATTACCAGCTTTATAGAAAGCAGTCAGCTTAGTATTGGCGAAGGTAATGACTTTGTATTCTTGAGCCGTTTGATCCCAGACATTACTTTTGATGCCTCTACAGACGCCACAGCAAGCGTCAACATGACCTTGCAGACTCGTAACTACCCAGGTGGTCAGTATTTGCAAAGCAATGCGTCAGCAGTGACACAAACCGCTACTACGCCAGTAGAGCAATTTACTAACGAGGCGTATGTTCGGTTACGTGGTCGCGCCTTTGCATTAAAGGTGGATTCTAGCATTACAGACATCCAGTGGCGTTTGGGTACACAGCGTGTGGATGTGCGTCAGGATGGGAGACGGTAATGGCTGACCCAAAGAGATCTCGAGGAGATCGTTTATTTATAGACGATAACACCTACAGTCCGGAAGCTCTTTCCGACATGAGAAGGGCAGATGTTGTCTTTGATCCCACTCAGTATCGGCCTGAAGATTCAGACCCCGTTAGCATGACCAAATTTGCAAAAGATCGTTTAATTGATATGGGACAAGGGTTTAGTGACATACCAGGATATGTTGCTAATTATTTAGTTAGGCCCGATGAAGCAGGGCAAATGTCGTTTATCCCACCGGCTGAGTTTGCATCAGATGCAAAAAACGTAGCCACGGCTATGGGCCAAGCTGCTTATGAAGATCCCCTAGCTTTTGCTACAGAAATGCTACCGGTGGCTTCTAATGTTGTAAGCGGTATTGAATCAAACAAATTGTTCAAACAAGCCGATGAGCTAGATGCTCAAGGGCGCGGCGAAGAAGCGTCTAAATTAAGATCCATGGCCTCTTTTGCTTCAATGGATATGCTTAACCCCTTGCCTACAGCGTACTTGACGGGCCTTGTAGGTGATCTTCTTACACCTTCGGTTGATGTACCTAAAATGGGTATGGTACAGACAGTTGGAAGAAAGTTGCCTTATGAAAAAAAATATCTGAAGGGCTATGAGGATGCTTTTAAAAAGATAAAGGAATCTTCAGATGCGTTGGATATACCTATAGATATACAAAATGACATTCTTAAAAAAATAGATAAGTATTATCTAACTCAACAAGGAACAGCCGATGACCCCATAAGGGCTATGCTTCTTAGAGGGGACTTGGAGCCAGAAGCAGGAGGTTACGATTATAGAGGTTATGACAGTCGTTACTATAGAGGTGTAGGTACCTTGCCTAAAAGCAATATTGAAGCTGTACAGCGACAGCATGATACAGCGACAGCCCAAGCAGATTTAGAAAACCAACTTAATGCGCTTCAAAAAACTCGGATAGAAGAAGGTCCAATGAGCGTACTTAATAGCGGTTTTAAAAGTCCTGAAGATTTACAAAAAGCTAGACGTTTACAAAATGAATTACGAGGACTACAGGACGCAGAAACAGGCAGATATAGTCAGACGGAGGAAAGGCAGTTTTTTGATCGTGCATACGATCTCGCAACCCCTATTGGAGGTAAAATTATTGATGATGACTTTGATTCTATTACACCAACTGCTCGTCTCAATTTAAAAGACGAAAAAAAGGCAGATATACGTTCAGAAATAATAGAAGACTTAGCAGAAAGAAATGCAGAATATCAGCAAATGCTTTCTAAAGTGGATCTACGTCAACCTTTTAAAGGTTTTGCTAATCAAGCTGAATTGGACCGTTTTGATGATTTAGGTCTTGGTGCTCGTTTTTCAGAAGAAGCTGCGCCTTTTACCGGTGGCGTTGGAACGCACCTAGAAACGGTTACACCAGAAAGTTTAATACGAGACAAATTTAACATTTTGGATAAAGAAGAACTTAGAAAAAGATTTGAACAAGATGAAACACTTAGACAAGGAATTTATGACAGAGAAATATTTTCTGACGTAAACACACCACAAGATGGTCAGCCGGTTGTAAGTTTTTTAAATCCAGAGCCTTTTGTTGACAGTTTGAGATATTTAGACGTAAACAAATTAAAAAATATGTCTTTTCCTCAAATGGTAAAAGAAGGAACAAAAGCAAAACTTAAAAGCTTTGCCCGTGTTTTTGAAACAAATGATGTCGTAGGAATAGCCGGAGCCGTAAGATCTAAACCACGACTTGCTGGACTTATAAAGCCTGAACTTTTGTTAAAAAATAAAGGCCTCGAAACAATGTCGGCAAACTCTGACGGTGTAATGGTTCGTTTAAAAGAACCAGAGCTAACTGCATTAGAAGGGGCTCTAATGAAAAATTCGGTTGGCGGTTTTTACTATAAGACAGGACCGAATGTTTATAGTGCCGCAGAGAAAGCAGCTTTTGAAAGTGGTGCAACACGAATTTATTCGTTGCGTGATCCGATATCAGGAAGGCCACGCGTAACTTTGGATTTAAAGTTTGATGTAAATACGGGTCTCCCAACTAAAGTGGGCCAAATAAAAGGCCCAAGTAATAAAGGTGGCGTTGATCCAACCTCGGCTGATTTTAATTTTATATTTGAGTTTTTAAAAGATGTAGGGGTAACAAGCAAAACGGAAATTGGTGAACCGAATATGATGGACCCGTTAGCAAAAGCGTTTAACGCAGAAGGCGGAGTGGCTAGTTTGGCTAATGGCGGACAAGCTGAATATGGGATAACAACCCTATGAGCACGCGCAAAGTTGTACGACCGTTATTTCCACAGGCTCCGGTAGATTATAGTCAGAACTATACTGCCGAGGTTTTACGTGCGTTTTCTGTGTTTTTAGAGCAAGTGCAGAATCCAGGGGACATACGTGCTACAACACTTACATTAACCGATTTACAAGACAATAATCAGGGATTAGAAGTTGGTGCAGTTTTTCAGGTAAATGGTGTGTTACACATCAATCGGGCTAACCAAGCATTTCTTCCTGGAATACAAGCAACAACGGGTGTAGGACAAGTTACAGTTAGTACGTGAAGACTTTGATGAATTTAAAGTCTTCCGATATAATCATTACTCAATTTACGGAGCAATAGAATGCAAGCCTCTCTACATAGCTCAGAACCCATAGAACTTCCTGCTGGAGGTATAGCGACTTTTTTAACCGCAGAAACTGGCTCTTGGGCGGATGAAGACGCTATTCCTAACACTGGAATTGCCTCTGTAAAGCAGGTAGCCGATCAATTAGCAGAGTTTGGTAGGTACGAAGACTCTTACATGATACACGCGGCAGAAGGCGAAACCGTAGTACCCATGGCTGTTTTTGATAAAAACCCTCTGTTAAAAGAAAAGTTATTTTCCCAAATGCGGGAAATGGGCATAGACCCCGACGAGTATGTAGTAGGTAACGAGCTTAATTCTTTAAACCCTGTTACAGGCCAGCCTGAGTTTTTCCTTAAAAAGCTATTTGGCAAACTGAAGAAGGGTATCAAAAAAGCTTTTAAAGTAATTGCCCCTATTGTGGTTCAAACGTTTTTAACACCAATCTTAGGCCCTATGGGTGCATCAGCGGCTACAAGCTTCTTGCAAGCTAAAGTTTCGGGAGTAAGCACCAAAGACGCCTTTAAACGAGCAGGAATCGCTGCCCTTGGTACGGGTATCTTAAAAGGTGCGCAAGGTGCAAAAGAATTTGGCAAAGGAGCACGCCTTGACGGGTTTAAAGAGGGCTTTAAGTCTTCAATGACCGGAACGGAAACCTTGGGCAGTATCGCATCAAACAAAGCCCAAGAGCCTAATAAGTTGGCTCAAATGCTAGGTGTTGAACCTACGGCTACCCAAACTGCAAATACTGCTGCAAGTAAAGCAGCAGAAATGGCTCCGTTGTATGATGCAAGTCAGAGCACCGCAACAATTCAAGGCGGAGCCAATCAAGTTGGAGACGCAGCCACCCTTGTAGGACCAAATGCGTCTTACGTCGATCCAGCTTCGCTACCGAATACAACCTTGGCATCGATGCCAAGAGGGGCACCCGATGTTAGCAATTTGATCACTCCAGCGGCACCGGATCTTAACAATTTAGGTGCTGACTATTTAAAGAGTATGGGGGAAAGTGCTACTTACACCCCACCTAACAGCGTGTTTGAGCGTGGTAAAAACATCTTTACAAGCGGCGGTCGAGGCTCTGGGGTCATGGACACTTTGGGCGACATCAAAGATTTTGTTATAGCTCCCGATGGCGCGGAGGGCTTTATCGACCAGTACGCTGTTCCTGCGGGTATAGGCTATTTGGCTTTGGCGTCTAACGCGCCTACCGACGAAAGTGCTCCAGACTTCTTTAGAAGCGGGGCCGCACTGGATGAGTTCTACAGGGATCGTCCTCGCTACGGTTACGGCTATGGTAACTATCGACCTCCTGGTATGGCAGATGGCGGTCAAGCTTTTCCAAGACGGACCGGTCGAATCGCTGGACCTGGTACAGAAACTTCTGATGATATTCCTGCTATGTTGTCTGACGGCGAATTTGTAATGACTGCGCAAGCGGTCAGAGGTGCCGGAAACGGTAGTCGTCAACGCGGAATGAAAAAAATGTACGACGCAATGCGTCAATTTGAGAGTGCAGCATAATGGCAGAGACACAATATCAAGTAACGCAACGTACCCCTGAAATTGAAGCGTATGAGCTTGGGCTTTTACAGGCGGCTCAAGGGCTAACAGACAAAGCTCTATTTGATCCACGTTTTGAGACCCCTGCTTATCAAATTGCTGGATTATCCCCTTTTGAACAACAAGCTTCCGCGTTAGCACAACAAGGCGTGGGGTCTTACGTGCCCTACTTGCAGCAAGCATCCGAAAGCATAGGCGGTTCAGGGCGATTTCTAGCGGATGCTGCCGTGCCTACCTTGGCCCAAGGGCAACAATATGCTCAAGAAGCGGGGCGTTTAGCGCAGCAGCTACGTGAAATCCCCTATCAATATCAGACTGCCGCAGGGGAAGGCTACCTATCTAGCGCGGGGACATTTGATCCAGCGCAAACCGCTAACTTTATGAACCCGTTTACAGAGCAGGTGATTGATATATCCGAGGCAGACATTGATGAACGCAATGCCCAGCTTCAGAATGAATTAGCCGCTCAAGCTGTGTCGCAAGGGGCGTTTGGTGGATCAAGGTCCGGTGTAATGGCTTCGAGAACAGCACGGGACATGGAGCGAGAGAAAGCGCGTATTGGTAGTCAGCTTCGTGCATCAGGGTATGAGTCTGCAAGAAACGCGGCCCAAGAAGCTTTTGAGAATACGCAAAGCCGTCGTCTGGCTGCTTCACAGGGCATTGGTGGATTAGGTCTACAGTATGGACAATTAAGCCAAGCCGATATAGAACAAATGCGCGGAATTGGCAGTGACTTTGCTGGATTAGCCGGTGGCTATGGTAATTTAGCGCAGCAAGGTGCAAACATTGGCGTACAACAAGCCGCTTTGGGTGAGACAGCCCAATCATTGCTTGGTAGAGACGTCGCCTCATTGGGCGGCATTGGCGGTCTACAGCGTGGCTTACAGCAAGCAGGACTTGATGCACAAAGGGCTACGAAAACGGAGCAACGTAACCAGCCTTTCCAAACTTTAGCGTTTATGGGTGATATGGTAAGAGGTGTTCCGAGCACGCAACAGACAATGACCACGACCACGGGTGGTGGGAGTGCATCTCCTTTCCAACAGTTATTAGGTTTGGGCGGTTCACTTTACGCGGGAAGTAAAGCACTGTCCGGTCTTGGGAGCATAATGCCATGACAATACTAGCTCGACCGATGTTCAATATGCCTCGGCGCATGGCAAGTGGCGGCGGTGCTTCGTTCCCCGATTTAAGCGGCGACGGTCAGGTTACACGCAAAGACATTCTAATGGGTCGAGGCGTTGTACAAAAAGCTAACGGTGGCGGGATTGCCTCTATGATGGACCCTGCGATGATGGGTATGGCACCACCGCCCATGGACCCTATGATGGCTCAAGACTTGAACGCCATGGAGAATCAGGGCATGGCGTTGGGTCAAGACTTGGTCGTAAATGCAGAAATGGGGATTGATGCGGCTGAAAATCCGCAGCAAGTTATTGATGCGTTACGCGGTAATCAATTACCCCTGCAAGCTCGATACGATGAGTTAGCAACGTTTGTCGGGCCAGAGGATGCTGCGATCACCCCTACCTCCGTGTTAGCTTTGACCCAACCGGCAATCATCATGGCTAATGAAGGCGAAGTAGATCAGGGCGTTGGCGGTCTTATGCAAGGCATGACCGGTGATGTCATGATGGAAAATGAAATGGGCATGGGTGTTGGTGAGTTAATGGCTGGCCCTGCGCCTCAACCTGTTCCCATGAACAAAGGCGGTGCCGTCCCAAAGTTACAGCTAGGTAGCACAGACCAAGAAACTGCGCCTAGACGTTTCGATTTAGAAGCAGAAACTGGTAAGACTTTTGATGAACTTCAGCGTATGGCTGGTATAACAGAAAATGAGAAAAGACTCCAAGATTTAGCTATATATAGCAGCCTTTTTGATCGCTCTGTGGCCTTGGCGGCTAATAAAGATCCACGCACGGGTGAAAATTTAGATGGCAACACCCTTGGTAATATTGCGCAAGTAGCTGGCGGCTTCTTAGGGGATGTTGCTAAAGCCAAAGCTCCCGAATTAACGCGTAACGCACAGTTAAGAGATTTTTCATTACAAGACACTTTGGCCCGTAGGACTATGCAAGAAAAAGCCGGTTATGACCTACAAGCGGCAGAAGTTGCAGCAGGGTTGAGGGGCATAAATACCAATCAGTTAAGGGAAGTTATTGGCGACAATGCTTTGTTGCAACGCTATGCGGCAGGTCAAACGACTAGTCAAGAAACGGCAGATATTAATTTAGCTTTTGCCTCTCTCTTTCCGCCCAGCCCTACACAAGTAGGAGTTGGACCTAGTGGAGAGTTTGTAACTCAAATGGTTTCAAGTCTTCCAGAGGTTTATAAAAAGATTCAACAGCAGCGAGCACAAACGCTTGCCTTGCGGGAGGACCCTACAGTCTCAACACCAGACGACACAGATGACCTTACAGGTATAGTGGGTGCAGGAGGAAGTCCTGAAGAGGTTGCTGAGTTGCAAGCAACAGAAGAAACGCAACGACAAGAAGTTGATCAAATCATAGCCGATTTAGGAATAGATTCAATTCAAAGTGAAGCTACAGATGCTGTTGCCGACCTATTTTCGGGAATTCCAATTTTTGCTCTCAAAACGATTTTTGACCCTGCTGCGACCGCATTGAGTTTGGAGCCAGGTCCTCAAAGAATACAAAGAGAACGTGCTACTGAATTGTTAAAAAATATAAACACAAACCTAGTAACGGCTAGACTCGCACAACCAGGTATTAAAGACACTACCACTGTTAGAGCCACCTATATGGATTTATTGCCTGACCCTAACCAAGGATCAGCTTTCAATTCCGTCGCAACAGCTTTAGCAAAATATGAAGAAGCAATTAATCTTTTAAGCGAACAACGGAAAGAGACCCAAAATGATATTACGGCAGGGGAATACCTCAACGACTTAGCCGGTTTAAGAGAAGCAAAAAACTATATTAGTCTAATGGAAACGCAAATACTGACAGTGGCTAACGTTGTTAATGCTTTAAGAAAAGATATAGGTATGCCGTCTACTAGCACGAACGCTCCTCCCAAGATCCCAAGAGGGGGCTAATAATGGTAGATAAACGCAACCCAAACGCTGGGTTTGAATCTTTAAATAAAGCTTTTACTCCTGCCGCTGTTCCTGATCTATCCGCAGATGTAACTTTTGTTGAAAACGAATTAATAAATGCGCCAGAGCGTTCTTTTATTGATGAAAAAGGGGTCCCTGTTATAGGTATGCCCGTCCCTGTAGATATTTATAAAATGTACACGGGTGAAGGCTATCCAACTGATGTAGGGTATAACGATGAGCAAATCGCTAGGAGCATTATAGAGGTCGATCATAATTTACCTGATACGGACGCCGTTTACGAAAATTTACTAAGTCGGTACGGTACTGATGAAGGGATTATTCAACGACTTGCGTCTGACCCTCAAACAGGGCAGCTTTATCGTAGACGCTCTCAAGGGGAAAGCGTTTTTACTAATCTAGCCAGAGGGGCTGGCTATACCGGTGCAATGATGACAGGGGCTAAAGCTGGATCGATGGCTGGGCCTTACGGAGCAATCCTTGGGGGTGCAGGTGCCCTTGTTGCAACGGCAATAGCGGATCAGGTATTTACGGATCAACGACGATCTATGCCTAGTTCTCGAAATGTAGAAATGGGTAGTGAATTTTTTGGAAGCGGTTATACCGGTGCTTTTGCTCCGTTTCTGGCTAAACAAGGCGCAGTAAAAAATACAATTAGTAGCTTAATTAACGATAATGTAAGAAAGCTTCCTTATTTAAACAAAATTACCAACCCTGCGGGTAAAGCGGTAGATCGTTTAGGTGACTTTGTAGAACGAGGCTTTGAAGCAACAAGGCAAAGTCCTAAGTCCTCGTTAACTGCTGAAGGTCTTTCCATAAGTACGGGAACGGGTGCCGGACTTGGGTTTGATGCTATTTATGATAATGTTGACCCCACTTTGGGAAGAGCCGGAACAGAAACTGTTGGGGCCCTTGTTGGTCCAGGTGCATACCTTAGATTTTTAACTCCAATTAAAAACGGAATAATGGGTTTAGCTCAAAAATTTAACCCGACTCAGCGAAAAAACGAATTTGCGGATGCCATGGTTGACATCATTGATCAGATGGGTGTTCGAGATGGGCCGTTCCGATCAGAATCTGAGCAACTTGTACAACTTGCAGGAGAAGGTACGCCTCTTGATCTGTTAATGAAGCAACAGAACATTGATCCAGGAAACCCTACAATTGCAGAAAGAACAAATAATCCAGCCTTACTAGAATTACAAGCTTTTCAAGCAAGACAAGATCCTCAAGGTTTTGGTGCTCGGGTTCAAAACCGAGCAGTAGCTCGTGTAAAAGCTTTAGAAAACTTAATGGGTTCTCTTATATATTTAGACACCCCCGAAACTTTGGGCGCACTGGCAGAGCTTCGAGTAGAGTACTTTGCCAATTCTTTACAGGCAGAGGTAGGCCGAGCTTATGAACTTTACGAAAATGAGCTTAACAGCTTATTGAAAGACGGGAATGTATCGGATGAACTTACAGTATTGTATAAACATTTTAATGACGCATTAGAAGGGGCCAGAGTACAAGAACAAGCTTTTTACAACAGAATCCCTAAAGCTCTTGAAACAGATGCAAGTTTTACTTTAGATGCATTAAAAGTGGCAAATGAATCATATGGAATTGCTACTCAAAACCCAAGATTGGATAGCGGACAAAATCCTTTAAGCATAAGAATAGCTTTACAAGACTTTAAAGAGATATTGGCAGGGGAAGGCGTTCCTAGCACAAAAATAGACGATATAGCTAAAGAAGAAGGTGTAGAGCCTGGATTTTTAAACAGTAAGTTTGTATCGGCTGCTGACGGACCTGCCGCCAAAACAGGAAGAAATCCTTTACCTGATCGAATTACTTCAGGTGATCTTGTAAATTTAAGAGAAATTGTTATTGGTGCTTTACGTCGAGAAAAAAGCGCAGGGCAAGGTTCTTCTGTTTTAGCGCAATCGCTCGGTGAATTAGACATAGCTATTCGACAAGATCTTGAGGCTTTAGACAATCCTACAAATGAGGGCGTTACGCTATCTTTAAACAATGCTTTAGATTTTAGCGACGCTTTAAATGATACGTTTAAACGCAGTTTAGTGGGTGAGGCTTTATATAAGAATAAGTCGGCTCCAGAAGTAGTAATGAAAAAAATGTTGTTAACTCCACCTGACGAGGCGGCTCTTGCTTTAAGGGACGTAGACAACGCCGTAAATTTTCTTAACAACCAGTTAATTGAAGGGTTGTCTTTTGATAACGAGATTAGAAATCAAATTCTATCCGGTAATTTTATTGCCCCGCCAAATGCTTCGGAGGCAGATCAAGCACTATTCATGCAGTTAAGCGAGACTCCGCTTCGGCAAACAGACATAAAGATACTGCAAAACAATGTGATTAGAGGTCTTTTTCAAAAATTCAAAAAACGTGATGGTGAAGGGAATCTAATAACGGATGACGCTGGAATTACAAATTATTTGGATAATCCAGAAAACATAAAAGTATTGGAAATAATTAGTCCACCCGTTCAAATTGATGGTGTCAGAAAAAGTCCGTTGATAGATGATCTACAAAATGTAGAAAAACGAAGAGTTTTGTTTAATCAAGTCAATGCCAATGACCCTATAATAGAAGCTAAAGCACAGATACCCATGTCTGTTTTTATGGGCATAGAGGACAATCCTGGAAACGCCATTAGAAGATTGTTAGGAGTGCCTGGACCAAATCGTCCGGACAATGCAATTAGAGATTTTCAAAATTTAAGTAGAGATGTAGCTAGAGTTTCTCAAGACGATATAGATAATTTAAATTTAAACTTTGAAATTACTCCTGAAGAATTAAAACAAAACTTTTATCAAACGGTAATTAGTGAAGCCTTCACTGTTTCTCGAGGGGATGTAACAACGCCCTTTAGCTTCAAAATGTTTAAAGAATACATGACTGAACCAATTTTGCCTGGAAACAGGAGAACTTTAGGGCCACAGCCTTCTCCCTTACGGATTTTAGAAACCAACAATATTATAGATAGGGCACAATTTAGTAACTTTAATCGCCTTTTAGATGCAGCAGTTGAAGTTGAAGACGCTATAAATAGTAATGATGTAGATCGGATAATAAATGCCTATAGAGACAACCCTGTAACTGCTGAATTAGTACAACGAATTGTCGGTGCAAAGATCGGTACAAGTATTGCTGGTGCAATCGGAGGAGGAGGAAGTGCAGATAGCCTCATAGCCGCATCTGCTGGTTCAAAGGCTTTACGAACTTTATTGAATAAAGCACCTAATCAAGCTGTGACGGATTTATGGTTAAAGGCAGCAGAAGATGATGAATTTTTATTAGAAATCTTGAACTTAGGTATAGCTCGTAAACGTCAAGGTAAAGGCAAAAAAGCCTCGCAAACTGCAAAAGAGTATTCTGCTTTAAGCGATGCTAAAACCGTTGGAAAAGCTGCGCTGGATCAAAAACTTTTAACTACAGTAAGAGCAGCCTTAACTAGTTTGGGTTATACGGGTTTACCTTCCGAAGAAGAAGTTATGCAAGAAGCTTACGGAGCCAGCTTATATACTCCACCAGGTCAACGCCCTTCTCCAGGCAACCTTGCGGGTTTCCGGCGCGAACAACTACGAAATCAAGCGGCAGAACAGGCTCGTGTACAAGGGCCAGTGCCGCCTCCGATGGCAATGACCGACCAAGCCCAACAGTTCTTGCCCCAAGGGCCTTCATCTGCTCCAACTGCGCCTAATCCACAAGCTCGAGCACAGTTTGCGGCAATGTTTCCTGATGACATAACCAGTAACCTCATCAAGGCTGATCAGCAGGGCATCATGTCCTTGAACATATAATGAGTAGAATCACTATTGAGTTAGAAGGAGAAGACGCTCTTGAAGCTTTAGAGCGCGTTGCTGCAATGGAGGAGTCCTTGCTTGATCTTAAAGAGATGGTCTTGGATCTAAAGGATTTAATGGTAAAGCCGACAACCCGTACTAGGAAACCCAAGTCTTAAATTCTTCACCCAACACTTTACTTGCCGTTTTATCTTTCTTCATTAACGCTTCTAGAATCTTTTCATCTACTGTATTGGGGCTGACAATATCTATATAGGTGACCGGCTGACCCTGTCCAATGCGATGAGCCCTGTCTTCTGACTGCACTCTCTTTTCTAAATCATATCCGTTGCTGTAATAAATAACGGTATGTGCCGCCGTTAAAGTTATTCCAAACCCTGCCGTAGCCGGTTGACCTATAAAGTATTGCAGCTTACTGGCTTTATCTTGGAATTCAGTGACAATATTTTGACGCTCTTCTTGCGGTGTTCCCCCGTAATACATGGCTACTGAGTCGGGTCCATAGGCTATGCTTAACTCCCTATGAATGCGGTGTATATCATAGGTATACGTGGCCCATATAATCACTTTACCGTTAGTTTCTTGAAGAATATCAAGGAGTTCCTGAACTCGATTGTTCTTTACTTCTTCGATCTCGCCTTCATCCGGTTGCACAAACCCGCACGTAATTTGTTGCAGCCTCATTATTTGCGTCAAAATATTGTTAGTAGTCGTCAAAATTCCGTCACGTATTTTAGCCAAGGCCAACTCTTTCATTTGTACATAGAGCCGCTCTTGTTCTTTGGACAAAGGCACCTCTCGGCGCATATAGATCTTTTCAGGCAAATCCAAACAATCTTTCTTTAACACCCGAGAGCTAAACTTATCCAACTTCTGCCCTAGTTCTTCAAGGTTCCGGTAGCCTACTACCATGGGAAAATGTCCGCCGCCCTTTTTGTGCTGCTTAATTAGCACCGCATAACGCGCCCTGAAACTGTAGTAACTTGTAAACCCCAAGGCATTGGGTGAAAGAAAATCGCATTGAGCGTAAAGGTCCATGGGGTCTTTGGTGATGGGGCTACCGGTCAAGATACGTCGATACTTAGACGCCCGAGCCAGCTTTAAGGCATTCTTAGTCCGCTTTGCTGCATGATTTTTGATGGTAGTGCTTTCATCCACAATAATTAAGTTATTAGGATTAAGCTGCAAAACTTTAAGAGCACTGTCCGCGCCTTTAGGTGTAGACAACGCCTCGATGTTCATCACCAATATGCTGAGTGTGCCTGGTTCACGGAACTTAGGAACCGCCATATCTGTCATGTTTTTTCTAAAAGCTTTTGTAAACGCAGGGTTCCAACGAACGATGTTGGTTTTTATTCTATCCGGCAAATGCGCGGGTATTTCTTTTTTCACCCAGTTGTCAAAAACCCCTTTTGGGGCTATTATAAGTGCTGTATCGATGTCGCCGTTTTCATACAGCGCACCCATAGTGTCGATAGCAATTTTAGATTTACCTGTACCCATCTCGAGCAAAAAAGCGTACCACTGCTTTTTCCAAGTAGCCTCGAAGATCTCCTGTTGATGAGCATACGGCTCAACTTTAAAAACATATTTCATAACTACCCCTTGCTTATGCAATCTTATCAGATTAGTATGTGCTGCTCAAGTTCATAAAAAGAACTTTAACCAGGAGGTAATACTATGAAAGACTTTTTTGCAGAGATGGAATCTGACGCCCAAGGTTCTGATGTAGAAACTCTGTCAACCGAAGGGCTGGCTACTGTTGCGGAGATTGCTCGTGCAGTACGTCAAAAAGAAGAAGAAGTGCAACTACTTGAGTTAGCTGTAAAGAAAGCTAAAACAGAACTGCTCAAGCTCACCGATGAAGACCTTCCCAACCTTATACTTGAACTAGGCGTTCGCGACTTTACTTTAGCCGATGGCTCAAAGGTAGAGCTTCGCACAACCTACGGTGCTCACATCAAGGTGGACAACCGTGAGGAAGCTTTTGCTTGGCTCAAGAAATCAGGTCACGACGATATTATTAAGAACGTCGCGTCTTGTCAGTTTGGTCGAGGGGAAGAAGCCCAAGCCGTGGATTTTGTGAAGTTAGCAGAATCGCAAGGGCTACCTGTATTACAAAAGAGAGACGTCCATCCGAGCACCCTCAAAGCGTTTGTGCGAGAGCGTGTTGAAGCCGGTGATGAGTTTCCGATGGATTTATTTGGGGCCTATGTAGGCCAACGTGCAACTATAAAAGGAGCTAAAAATGTCTAAAGCAAAATCAGAAGTAGGTACAGTAGAAGTAGAAAGCCAATTACCAGCGTCAATTTCTTCTTTTGAAGAGGATGGCTTGGGGTTTGTAGAGGATTTGACTTCAGAAGAGATCGGTCTGCCCCGCATTAAAATTGCCGTAGGCACTTCAGATAACCATGGAACGGCGGCTAAAGATGGCGAAATCTATAACCCTGTAACATCGAAGGTCTATGGTGAAGGAATGCTGGTAGTCCCTGTTCATTTCACCACTAGCTGGTGCGAATGGAAGTCGGTGCAGGGTGATGCCCCTGTAAATACTTTTTACTCAGAGAAGGACCTGCCCCCCACAGTTAGACGGGAGGACAAACAATGGCGTGAGATAATTCAAGTCAATGGTGAGGATCACCCAGAAGATAACTACATTGGGCTAAATCACGATCACTATGTTCTAATCGTTGATCCTGAAACAGGTGCTTGCGAAAGTGCGCTAATCACCATGACGAATACGCGAATCAAGAAGTCTAAGGCGTTAAACACGACAGTGGTAAGTCAGATTGCTCAAGGTGCAAATGGTCCCTTCAGACCGCCACGCTTTGCGTATCTGTACAATTTTAAGACCATTAAAGAGCAAAATGCCAAAAAGCAGCTATATCATAACTGGCAGATAACGATAGACCGGATGCTTGATCTGGAAAATGCTACTGAGCAGATGTGGTATGGGGCGGCTAAAAGCTTTAAGAAAGCCGTGATTGCCGGAGAGGTTAAAGTTAGTGCAGAGGTCCCAGAGGAGGTTACTCAATCAGCAACGGAGACCTTTGAACCTAGCCCCTTTGGATAAACACTTATGTCAAACGCAAAGCGATTTGCGGACATATTTGATGGCCTAAAGCTTGCTTATGGCACTTATAAAATTGACCGCAAAAAAACAAACGGAAAACAGGCTGGTAAAGCCTCGGTCGTGAAAGAACCTCGGGCCCTCTCTCATTGGGAGGGCCATCTTTCGGGGAAGGGTGATTCCATTGGCATCATTCCAATCAATGAAGATAACGCCTGTAAATGGGGCTGTATCGACGTTGACACCTACCCTTTGGACCATAAAGAGGTTATATCTAAGATTCGGCGGATAAAGCTGCCTTTGGTAGTTTGTCGCAGTAAATCAGGAGGGGCTCACCTTTTTCTGTTTACTTCCGAGTGGATATCCGCTGCAAAAATGCAAGAGGTGCTTCAACATATTGCGGGGGCTCTTGGCTACGGAGGTTGTGAGATATTTCCCAAGCAAAAATCTTTGCAACTGGATCGTGGAGATGTGGGCAACTTTCTGAATATGCCTTTTTATGATGCAGAGGAGGGGCTGCGCTATGCTATTAAAGATGATGGGCAGTCTGCCACCCTAGATGAGTTCTTTGAGCTATATGAACAGTTTGTGCAAACGCCGGAACAGGTTGACGCATTAACTATAGAAGACGACCCAGAGACCCCCGTAAAAGATGGGCCTCCGTGTCTTCAGACATTGTGTAGACAGCAGATTTCTGAAGGCGGTCGTAACTCTGGGCTTTTTAATCTTGGTGTTTATCTGCGCAAGGCTTATCCGGATTCGTGGGAATCAGAGATCTTAGTGTACAACGCTAAGTATTTAGACCCTCCGCTACCCTTGGCTGAAGTCAACACTGTAGCTAAACAGCTACTAAAAAAAGACTATGGCTTTAAGTGTAAGGATGCGCCTATCAATGCTTACTGCAACTCAGAAGTGTGTCGGACCCGTAAGTACGGCATCGAAGTGGGCCTCGCAGGGGCCGAAATAGCGAATCTTCGCAAATATAATAGTAGCCCACCTATTTGGTTCTTAGACGTCAATGGGACGCCCCTAGAGCTTGATACGGAGGGTCTAATGATGCAGGGCGCATTTCAACGCGCTTGCGTAGAGCAATTGAACTTTATGCCTCAAACAATGTCAAAGCCGACATGGGAAGGGCGCATCAATCAACTGCTTACTGATATGAGCGAGACCGATGGTAGCGTTGTCGAAGTTTCTCAAGATGCCAGTATTTCAGGGCAGTTCTATGAGTTCTTAGAAGAGTTCTGTACAGCCATGCAAAAAGCTGAAAGCAGAGAGGAGATACTACTGCGTAGGCCGTGGCTCGATGAAGAGGAAGACCTCATTTACTTTCGTTTAAAAGACTTTGAAGGCTACCTGCGAAAGAATAGGTTCTTTGAATATAAGAGTCATAAGATTGCGCAACGGCTGCGGGACATCAACGGGGACGCTACGTCTTTAAAGATTAAAGGCAAGACGACTCGCGTTTGGGCTATCCCCAGCTATGAAACGGGTTCCGGTGTGATTGCTACACCAACCCTTGGTTCTACCGGCGAGAGGGCACCCTTCTAATGTTTAGGATATTTGGGCCACCTGGAACCGGTAAAACCACTACCTTGCTGAACATGGTAGATAAGGCTCTTGAGAGCGGTATCGCGCCCCAAGAGATTGCATTCTTAGCGTTTACGCGAAAGGCTGCTAACGAGGCTAAAGAGCGTGCCAGCACACGCTTTGGCCTTGATCCTAAAGCTGATCTTTACTTTTTTAGGACATTGCACTCTTTGGCTTTTAGGCTGTTAAACATTAAAGCTAAAGATCTGATGCAAAAGAAACATTATGACGAACTATCTGACATGATTGGGTTTTCACTTAATGTCAAAGCCAACCCTCATGTAGAGGACTCGCCAATCGCCACAGCCGATCACCCTATTTTATCTTTGATTAACTTGTCTAGGCTAAAAAAGTCTACGTTAATCTCTGAATACAACACGACTGACATACCTTTTAGTTGGGACGAAGTTGATTACGTCGCACGATCTTATGATAAGTATAAAAAAATTAAAGGGCTTATTGATTACACCGATATGCTAAGTTTGTTTGCGCAAGACCCTAAACGAGTTATTCCTAACTTTAAGCTGTGCTTTTTGGATGAAGCACAAGACCTGAGTCCTTTGCAGTGGGATATTGCCTATGCCTTGAACGATCAGTGCGAAAAGATGTATGTCGCCGGTGATGATGATCAAAGCATCTATCGTTGGGCCGGAGCGGATACCGACACATTTATAAACCTTCCAGGCGGAAGTGAAGTGCTCGAACAGAGCTATAGAATCCCTAAAGCTGTGCATGAAGTAGCTAATCGAATTGTCGGTCGTATCCAGAACCGCTTCCCAAAGACCTATAAACCTCGCGACGTCGAGGGCACTGTGCAGCGTTTGAGCACTCTTGATGACATCAACCTTGATGAAAACGATTGGCTGATAATGGCGCAAGCTAACTATATGCTGACCTCTTTGGCCGACGACTTGAAGTCACGGGGATACCTTTTTGAACGCAACGGCTCTCGGTCTATATCTAGTAAACTGAGCACTGCTGTTAACGCGTGGGAAAGCGTTAGGAAAGGAGGCACCTTAGATGAACCTAGTGCCAAGGTAATGTATAGCTGCATGAGCGGTAACGGTAAAAAGATTGCTCGGGGCAAAAAGAATATCGAAGGGGACCTTTTTACTTTCGAGACGTTGGTAGAGCACCACGGGTTACTGGCTACCAAAGACATGATCTGGTCAGAAGCTTTGGACCGCATACCCGACAGTGATAGAGCCTACATAACGGCCCTCCTGCGCAGGGGCGAGAAGTTCAATGCTGTGCCTCGCATACGTTTGTCCACGATCCACGGAACTAAAGGGGGAGAAGCTACGAACGTTGTGCTTTTTACCGATTTAACTAACGCCGCACTTAACACGCAAGGCGATGACCTTCATCGCGTTTTCTACGTGGGGGTAACCCGTACACTAGCAAACTTGTTTATCGTTGAGCCGGACGACTATACAAGGGCCTATGCTATATGAGTGATGATGATTTAAGTGTGATTGAATGTCCAAAGTGCAAGAAGAGGGCTGGTGAGATTTTAAACATGGAGACCGTAATACGAGTGGGTTGGTACTGTGAGCACTGTAAACATTTTGAGAAAGCTATTTTACGAGAACGAATGTTTATTCCTAAAAAATTAAACGGAAAGCCTGTATATGACAAATAAACTGCAAATGGCAATGTTTCCCCCAAAATCAGATTGGCTACCGCCCGAGCACCCGTTTCCCGATATTTTGGAAGCAAAGGAGATTGCAATTGATGTCGAGACACGGGACCCGCATCTTAAAGAAAGAGGTCCTGGTTGGCCTACGAAGAACGGGGAGGTGGTTGGTTACGCCATTGCCGTCGCAGGTTGGAAGGGTTATTTTCCGGTGGCTCATGTTGGTGGCGGAAACATCGACACCCGTATCCTAAACAAATGGCTCAAAAGGTCTTTGAGTGCCCTGCGGATAAGATCATGCATAACGCCAGTTATGATCTCGGCTGGATACAAGCCATGGGGTTCGAGGTCAAAGGACGCATCATTGATACGATGATGACTGCCGCCCTGCTGGATGAAAACCGTTTCTCCTACAGCTTAAATGCCCTTTGCTACGACTATCTAGGAAAAACTAAATCAGAAAAAGAGTTGGTTGCTGCTGCCCGTGAGTTTTCTTTGGACCCGAAAAGCCAAATGTATATGCTTCCTAGTATGTATGTGGGTCCTTACGCGGAGGTCGATGCGGAGATCACCTTAGAATTGTGGACGCATCTAAAAGTGCTGTTGAAGAAAGAAGATCTTATGGAAGTTTGGGAGCTTGAAACAGCGTTGCTGCCCTGCTTTGTCGCCATGACCATGAACGGTATAAAAGTTGACCTGGATCGCGCCGAAAGGACCAAACAAGAGCTTATAAAGCGCGAAAAGGCCACTATTAAGAAAATACATGACCTGTCTGGAATAAAGGTAGAGATTTGGGCGGCACAAAGCATTGCTGCGGCTTTCGATAAAGCGGGTCTAACTTATCCCAAAACACCTAAAGGGGCACCTAGCTTTAAAAAGAACTTTCTTAATGAACACCCTTCTGAACTTGCAAAGCTGATTGTAGAAGCAAGAGATCTTAATAAGATTTCATGTACGTTTATCGATTCGATCTTGCGGTATGTCCATAAAGGTCGTGTACACAGTCACATCAATCAGGTGAGGTCCGATCAAGGCGGTACGGTATCAGGGCGCATCAGCGCGAATAATCCCAACCTTCAACAAATTCCTGCACGGCATCCCGAATTAGGGCCCATGATACGCAGTTTGTTCCTGCCGGATAAAAAATACTTTTGTAGCATTGATTTCTCGCAGCAAGAACCAAGGATCTTAACTCACTATGCACAGATCTACGGTGAGTTCACAGGCGAAGAGCTTCCTGGAGCTAAAGAATTTGTCGAAGAGTATCGAAACAATCCTAATGCGGATTTTCATAGCTTAGTTAGCGACATGGCGCAAATCTCTAGGAAAGCGGCCAAGACACTGAATTTGGGCCTCATGTACGGAATGGGGGTAGGGAAGATGTGCGTTGAACTGGACATGGACGAGGTCGAAGCCAAGGCCCTAATTGAGCAGTACCATAGTCGCGTTCCTTTTGTTAAAATGCTGACGAAAGGCGTGCAAAAAAGGTTAGATGACCCGAGATCAAGCGGTAGTATACGCTCACTCAAAGGTCGTAAATGTCGTTTCGAGTTGTGGGAACCGGCCACGTTTGAGATGAATAAAGCCTTGCCGCGTACAGAAGCCATTGCCGAATATGGGCCGACCACGCGCTTAAAACGCAGCTTCACGTACCGCGCTGCTAATCGGTTAATACAGGCGTCGGCGGCTGATCAGATCAAGGCCGCTACATTGGCTGTATACAAGGCAGGTTATACGCCGATCTTACAAGTGCATGATGAACTTGCTTTTTCGGTAGATTCGTTAGAAGAAGCGAAAATGCTTCGAGATTTAATGATTCACGCTGTCGAGTTGGTTGTCCCGTCTAAATGCGACATAGAGATGGGCCCAAGCTGGGGCGAAGCAAAAGAGGTGGAGTAATGCTTAACAAAACCCTACTTAAATTGGCCTGTGATTACAGCCTTCAGGCGTACAACGAAGAGATCCCTAACGCCATAAAAATCGAATCGAAGTTTACTTCGACTACGGCTTTTTTTATTGAGGGCAACGGTGATTTACCTGATATTCTTTGTTTTCGAGGCACCGCAGAAAAGTTAGATTGGGTGACTGACGCCATGGTTTTTCCCGTGCCTTACGCCGGTAGGCTCTGCCACGGCGGCTTTGTAGCCTCTCACGCGTCTGTTTGGGGTAAGATTAAAAAGCTTATACGCATGGACCAGCCCACTTTAATTTGTGGTCACAGCTTGGGTGGTGGTCTTGCTGAATTAACTGCCGCCAAATTGCACAAGAAACACGACGCGCTGTCCCTTTGCACGTTTGGCAAGCCGAATACCTTTTTTAAAGGGTTTAAACGGCCCATGAAGCTTTTAGATCAAATTTCTTGCGTGTCGGGAAGCGATATCGTTGCCCGTATCCCACGGTATTGTTACGGCCCTAGCGTGTCCCAAACGATTTTGTATCACGCCAATAATAACAAGGACTATATAAACCCAACCAAGGATCTTAAAAGAGAAGATTTCTTGGCAGGGAAGACCGAAATTTTTTCTGATCACTTTATGAGAGAATATAAGTCAAGACTAACCCGTTATTTGAGCACATCAAAGAAAAAGAAGGGGAAGAAAAATGCGATTATTGATAACACTTAGTGCAATTATTATGTTGTCGGGCTGTACTTCAGTTCAACAGGTCATGGATAACAAAGATTTATACTGTAACCAGCTTTACAAAGGCATGAGGGCCGTCGGTCGTTCGGCTCTGTCTGCTACTACTGGAGTGGTCGTCAGAGATGTTTGCGACACCATAGACGGTATAGTAGCCGAGGGTGAGATGCCAATAGATAAGGCTGGCGCATGATGAAATTAGGTGGCTTGCTCAAGTCTCTAGCCCCTAACATCGCCTCGGCGGCGGGTGGGCCGCTGGCCGGTATGGCTGTTAAAATGGTGGCATCAAAGTTAAGCTTGCCCGAATCTACCACAGCTAATGAAATCGAAGACCTCATTGAAAGAGAGCCGGATAAAGCAGTGCTTGTTAAGCAAGCGGACGAGGATTTTAAACTTAAAATCAAGGAGATGGAGATAGATCTTGAGTCTTTTAAGACAGAGGTCGAAGACCGCAAGTCAGCGCGTGATGCGTTTGCTACAGACCTAACCCCTAAACTCTTTTCGGTATTGACGCTTATTCTCTACGGAGCTTTTGTTCTTATGGTCACTATGCTCCCTCACGATCAGAATGATGAGACGATTATTAGTCTGGTTTTAGGGCAGTTATCGGGCATTCTTGGAACGGCAGCGGCTTTTTACTACGGCGGGTCGAGTGGAAAAAAATAAGATGTATGATTTAATTGAACAATTAAAACGCCACGAAGGCGTTGTTAAGACCAATGACCGCCATGTAATCTACAAGTGCCCCGCAGGGTTCTATACGCTCGGTATAGGCCGCAATGTGGACGCTAACGGCGGGATTGGGCTTTCTGACGAAGAAGTAGAGCATTTGCTCGAAAACGACATTATCCGCACGATTAAAGAACTAACCCGAGAGTATGAGTGGTTTCGAGAGCTATCTGACGGGGCTCGACGAGATGCGATCATCAATATGCACTTTAACTTGGGTGGTCCTAAGTTTGGTACTTTCCAAAAAGCTATTGGGTACATGGAAAGTGGGCTATACGACCTCGCTGCTACCGAGTTTCTCGACTCTCGATGGGCTAAACAGGTGAAGGGCCGGTCCATCGAGGTTACTAATCAAATTAAAACGGACAAATATGATGTCTGATCCTTATCTTTTTAACTGCAAAATTGTAAAAATTATTGATGGAGATACCGTCGATGTCGATGTTGACTTGGGGTTTGGCTGCTGGGTTCGTGGTTCTTCTGGTCGTATCCGTCTTTTCGGAGTCGATTGCGAGGAGTCTCGCACTCGAGATTTGGAAGAAAAAAAATATGGACTACTTGCAAAAGCGTTCGTTGAGGAATTCTTGCCAATCGGCTCGCAAGCCATCTTAAAGACGCACGAGAAGGGCAAGTATGGCCGCTATCTTGGAGACTTTCAGGCTAATGGACTATGGCTATGCGCCAGTTTGCTGGCTCATCACCACGCTGTACCGTATCACGGCCAAAGTAAGCAAGAAATTATTGCAGCACATCTTGTAAACCGCACAAAAGTTGTAGTCCCCAGCTAAATCCGATAAGATTGCATACCAGGGGGTAAGATATGGACCAAAATAAGTGGAAATCGGTAGTGGTGCCTAGAGAAACTTACTACGATATGCGGTTGATTGCAGAAATTGAAGGCCGGACTATTTCTCGGCAGCTTCGCATGATCGTTGAACAGTGGATGGACGAGCATTTGACCGACAATGACAATGAAAGGCTGGCGACAGCTAAGATAAAGTTAGAGATTGAGGAAGGTAAGCATAACACTAGCTTTTCAATTTGATTTTCGACGTCCTCTAAAAATCCAATCGCGAATCGTATCGATGGGGATCTTTAACTCCCTAGCAATCCATTTAAGCGACCGCGCTTCGACTTCTCTAAGATGCCGAACGTGATCTACCACTTCTTGTGAATATTTTTTAGCTGCCATACGCATAGTATACCATATTTTAATGTGCATTCAACCTTGACACCACAGACCAAGGCCTTTATTATCTATATACCAAAGATAGCTCCTTGGTATAAAAAGCCTTGCAGGGTCCAGCCATCCTTTCCTGATGCTCTGCGAGGTTTTTTTCCGCTTGTAATCCACATAAAACTCATATATAGTCAATTTTCTAACAACCATAAGGAGCAGATCATGGAAAATTGGGATGACGACGAAGTTATATACGACACGCTACAAAATCGAAACGACGAGGATCAAGCGTATCTGGAAAAGAAAGAATCGGATCTCCATAAAGATCGCGATGCAGTAACCCGCATTCTTAAAGACAATATCCACGCGACAGCCGACCTGGTCGACGAATTGGTTAAACATATGCACTTGGTGCGGCGTGGCATGGATTAAGAAAAACCACTATATAGCTGTGGCTAGAGATTTATTTTTTATTTTTTTTTTAAAAAAAGGGCGTAACCGACGTAACCACGTAACCTTTGGGCTGAGAAGCACGGCCCAAGGGGCTTTGCGAGGTTACGGCAAGGTTACAGAAGCCACGCCTCGCGTTAATCTTCAAATTCCGTTAATGGCCTTATATTGTTTTTTTTATTTTTTTTTATTCTAGCCCTATATACAGTATAGACTTTTTCAAAAGATCCACATAAACTTCCGGCATGGAACTAGAGTTGGAAAAGAAAAAACAAGGTCGCCCTAAAGGCTCCGGACGAATCGGCGTCAATCGCCTTCTGACCCGAAAGCAAGAACTGTTTGTTAAGGAACTTGTAAGCAAGGATGGTCAGATCACCAAGCGTCAAGCGGCGATCAATGCGGGCTATCCCGAGGGTTCAGCACACACTCGAGCCTATGACTTAACTAATCCCAAAAAAACCCCTCACGTATGTGCGGCAATTCGTCGATATCGACAAGAGCTTGATGAAAAATATGGCATAGATTTTAAACGCCATGTACGCGATTTAAAACTTATTCGCGACGAAGCTCTGGCTGCTGGAGCTTTTTCGGCTGCGACGCAGTGCGAAATAGCACGGGGTCGTGCTCATGGCGATATTTATGTCACAAAATCCGAAGTCAGGCATGGATCTATTGACCAGATGGATCGCGATCAGGTGATGAAAGCTTTGAAGGAGCTTCAAGACCAAAATGGAAATGCCATGGGAACTATCATCGACGTCACGCCCGACAAAAAAGGTGATAAAGGAAAGCAAGCTTTGGCAACAAGTTAAAGCATCTCTTTCCGAACATAAACCGAAATGGACACAAACTCGGATCGAGACTTGGTCATTACCAGGCGTTCCGGATGTAATGCTTTGTGATGTCAACGGTAACTTTCACTTAGTTGAGCTTAAAGTGGTCACCGGATATGCCGTCAAGCTTAGTCCGCATCAAGTTAGTTTCGCTCAAAATCATGCTCATGCTAGTGTCTGGCTCCTTGCGTGGAAGGATGAAGAATACTACCTGTATAAGGCAGCGGAGATTGTTAATGTTGCTGAAAAAGGGTTGAAGCATATTCCGTTTATTCGCACAAAAGATTTATTTTGGATATTGCACTTGATTTCTCCACATTAAATAAGTAGAGTTATATGTGTACGACAACATAAACTTAAATTAAGGAGCTATACAAATGCCAAAAGTCATATTTGATTTTCCAGGACGAAAAGTAACGGAAGTGGATCTTGCGGATCTAAAAGAAGAAAAGGATCTCAAAGCTTGCATTAAGCAGATCCCTTTGAAAGCCGATGCGGATGAAGGCGTTGATACACCGGAGGCTAGATAATGTATTATATTAGCCCCGCTGAAACGAATCCGTCTATTTCGAGGATTGTTAAAAGGCTGAAAGATTTTAAGGGAGAAGAAGGTAAAGAATATCATGTGCGTAAAAAAGCCAAGATAGATTATCTAGATTCAATCCCTCATTATACTGTTAGAGCGGGTAAGCTAACTCGATGTCCTCAAAAAACGTACTCAATCTTTAGATTGTTTGGGTGATAAAATGTTTTTTTTAATGTATGCGAAAGAAAAGCAGTTAACGGAAGAGAAGAAAAGAAAAGCGATGGAAAACTTGAAGAAGCAGATTCGCGAAAGAGAACAACAAAAGGAGAAACAAAAAAAGGGGCGTTAAGCCCCTTTTTTATTATCCCGTTTATGCATTATTTGTTTTTGAAGTCTTTGTAAAAGGCCCGTTATATGGTCCAACTCAACCTCGATTGCAACCGTTCCAATTCTTGTATTTTTGATTTCTGCAAGATCTTCTTCCAAGTCTTGCTGTGCAGCATACAAAACAACGGCTAAACGCTCCAAGTCGTCCTCACTAAATTTCATCGAAAGCCTCAATTTCCAAGTATTGACCGGATGAAGGATAAACATAATATCCTTCTGTTTTGCCTACAAGTACTCCCACTTCTGGTCGAGATTTTAACCAAAGAGCTACAGCCTTTTTGTGCTCTTGTTCTTTTTCAGCGGATAAAAAAGCTATCCGATTCTCTTCTTTGACCTTTGGATCTAATCTACTCATCATCTGCTCCTGCAAAATTTACATCGCAATCTGTTTGACAATCCATACATAGCCACCCGTCTAAATGCAAATACTCTGCACCCGCTTGTCGATCTGCTGATATACGGTTGATGTAATTACCACTTCCAAACGCTACTGATTGAAAACACTCAACACAGTATTCACCAATATTAATTGATTTACTCATTACGTGCTCCCAATCATTGAAAAAGCAATAGTCGCGCTTGCTACTGCAAACCCGAGAATAAAACTCACTAAAATAAACTCCCAAGCTAGAGCGGAGTTTTCCGCGCAGCGTTCGCGTTTTCTTATTTCTTCCTTTGTGTAAAGAATGTCTTCTTCTGTGTGCAATTGCATTACTCGCCATTTATCCATTGTTATCACCTCATCAAAGTATTTACTGTTAGAGCTTGTATTGTACACATAAATGTCACATAATCAAACTTCACTAGGAGCTATTATTATGTTGAAAATATCAAAAATGACCGGAAAGCTAGAAGGTATACCGGCTTTGAACACTAATACTTTAACCAATGCTTTTTGCAAAAAGGCCAGCGCAAATCAGCATCCTAAGTCTATTTGTGGGCAATGTTACTCGGTATCAATGCTTAAAACATACAGATCTAATTGTGCTGAAGCTTGGCAAAAAAATAGTGACATTCTTAGTCATTCGATAATGCCGGACCATTTGTTGCCGTCGATAAATGCGCATTCTTTTAGATTTGATGGACATGGGGAATTAATAAACTTAACGCACTATTTCAATTTAGTGCGCATTTGTAAAAAAAACCCCAATTGTACTTTTGCGTTATGGACTAAACGACGCGACATTATCAAACGGGCCGAACGCTCGGTTGATCCAAACGCCGTTCGACCGTCCAATATGATTTTGATTTATAGCAATCCGAGAATAGACGCTATTCTTGAGAACCCGCCGTCGCCGTTTGATAAAGTGTTTAACAACACGAGCACGTTTACTGAACGCGACAATTGTTCTGGTAAAAAATGCCTTGAGTGTATGCAATGTTATAAAAAAGACTCAGGGGTTAATGTAATCGTTGAAGAAGTAAAATAGGAGCTTATATGGATTATCAATACGCAAAATTAGGAACAAACAAAGGTCGTCGAAGACTATGGTTTGAAGGCGAGATTTTAAACAAATCAGGATTTGCGCCAAATACGCCTTATCGACGAGTTAACAATCCGGACGGTAAACAAATCTCTTTGTTTAAGCTTGAAGAGAGCGATTCCGTTTCGACAGATCGACGAGTGACTAAATCAATGAGGGGCGATAAGCCTAGACCAATCATTGATCTTTGTGACAAATCTATTGAAACGATTCTAGGTGATGTGGAAAGAGTAAGAGTTCAATTATCCTATGGTCTTATTGTCATTTCGGCCCATCCAGAAGATCAAGCTAAGAGTGATAGGGAATCGCGTTTTACCGATAATAAAAACAAGGGACAAATTACTCACGCATCTCTGTTTACTGGTGGTGGTATTTCAACCGACGCTATTCACTCCGCACTAAATGAAGAAGGTTTAATTAAAACTGGTTGTACTTGGGTTTGTGAAGCAGATTTAAAATATATCAACGAAGCGCAACAAAATTGTTTTGCAATCGACGATGAGACGGTAATTCTGAATGGCCTTGTAGAAGAAATAGAAACTCAATTATTTACACAAGTGGACGTTTTATCTTTATCGATGGAATGTGCCGGTTTTAGCAAAGCGGGAAAAGTTAAGCATAAGATGAGCGCAGAAGAGCATTCCGGAACAGCTTTGTTTGGTGTAATGAACGCCATCAAATCAAGCAATCCCGCTGTCATTATTTCCGAGAATGTTGTGGAAGCGATGAACAGCCCAATGTACGTATTGCTGACATCTGAACTAAAACGATTAGGTTATAAAGTATTTGAGACAGAACTATCGAATAAACAAACTGGATCAGTAGAGAGAAGACGCCGGTATTGGTTAACAGCGATCAGTGAAAACTTAGCACCGGATGACATTTCACTCTCAGATGTTGCGCCAAATTTAATCCCGTTGAAGCATTATTTAAACAGTGTTCCGGAATCAATGTGGGCGGACAATCAATATTTAAAAGATAAACAAATACGAGACGCAGCAGCGGGAAAAGGTTTTGCCAATCGTCAACTATTAACCGGCGAAGAAATAGAAGTGGGAACAATCGGTCGTCACTATGCGAAGCGCAGATCAACCGAGCCTTTCATGGTTAGAGCGGATAAGAAAGAAAGACTTTTTACTCCAGAAGAGCACGCTAAATTGAAGTCTATTCCGCAACGATTAGTTCCTAAAACTGGAATGACAATCGCACATCAAATTTTAGGACAATCGGTTGATTATCTTCAGCCTTACAAATTAATGCAATGTGTGATTAATCGTAATAAAGCCGGTTTTGATCAGTTAAACTGGCCCCCCATGGGCGGGGGGCCTTGGGCCCTAATCCTATGGCCTTGAACCAAGAACTGTGGTTCAAGGTTTGTGGTGATTTGCACATATGCAAAGAAAATGTGTATAATGACCATTCAACCAAAGGAGCTAAAACGATGACAATAACCAGAGAGCAGATAGAGCAAAATTTTGAAACCAATCCCGCCGTTAGCGGGGGGATTGTTCACAAGATCGGGGGGACACGAACCAGAGTCGTATGGAAATTTAGAAAGTTCCGTGATTTTAGTGGAACGCGACCACGACCACAGCCCGTTTGTAACATGGGTCGTAACCAAGCAGCGCGGCAGCGGCGAGGTAAATTTTGTGTGGGGAAATTATCTGGATAATTTCGAGACAGCGGAACGTAATTTTGCGGCAAGGGTCAAGGAGGCGCAGCGATGAGTGAAATGACTGAGACGTTAGAAGAATTTGTCACTCTCATTGTCAGGGCGATGGTGTTGGATTTTGAATCGAACAGTCAGCTTGATGAGAATCACCCGTTTTTTCCGGCGGGGTGGGCGACGATGGAATGGGTGAAAGATTACGCCCAAGAGTATACCGACCGTCAGATTGAACGGTTAGATGAGGAATACAATTTTGATGACATACCCGACGGCGATGACTTTGTGACCAAAGAAAAATTTGATTCGATTACGAATCATATAAACGAGCGTTTGGATCAGATCAAATGGGATAGCGAACCCCGCTCATCGTCATATGACGATGCGGTAGATAAAGTAAATCGACTCGAGGCTCGGGATTTCAATATTTCGCAACGGTTAGATCAGATCGAAAATGCCTTAAACCATATCACACGGGCGGGGGTTCATTTGAATAAGGTAGAATAGCCAGGGGGATTTTCGGATAAACCCGCCACATGGCGGGTTTTTTTTGTTTCGTGTGCCACTTGGCCCACCCCTTGCCGTGCAAAATATCAAAGCATATTGCAAGGGGTGGGCCTTGAGTCTATGTGCTTTTTATGTGTATAATGGCTCTTCAACCAAAGGAGCTATAATGATGGATATTCAAAACTTAACTATGAAGGACGTAATTGGAATGCCGATACCACCAAAGAAGGACAGCAGCCGACTGCAATTAGAAGCTAATGTGAAAGGTATTTATGAGTGGTTACAGTCTGACAGTTTTGGCGAGTACGAAGATACGGGCGATTGGTTAGCCCGTGCTACATATGATCAAAACTTTTTGCTTAATTCACAAGGCGAAATACTTGAAGTTCATTTGATGGTGGCGGGTGGCGGGCCCACTATTTGGGTGGAGTTTAATTCAGCCGATGGGTTCAAGGTCATTGGAACATGGGGCTTGGATCGTGTAACCCAATACGGGCACGATAAACTCGGAGTGATCGATTACTTTACGCACGTCTGCCCACCGGCATTTGGCGGGGGGGCTTAGACCATGGCTGATTACCTCAAGCACCCAGAGTTATTGAGAGCGGTAGATTCTTCTGAAATCGGTGAATTACTTAGAGAGATTATGCTTAAAGCGTTCACCAATTCCAAAGGAAAATTAACCACGGTTTTAGCTATTTGGTCTCGCGATTGTGACCAATGCGAGGGGACGGATGTGCACGAATATCATCACAAGCCCAATGCAGATGGGCTTGACCCGTGTAGAGTAGTGCTCAATAGAGTTTTAGAGCGGGTGGATTCTGCTTATTACAATGCGGAAGGCCCCGTCAATCATTACATTATGAGTGAAATAGCTTTCGAGGAATATCAGCAGTACGGAAGTGAAACACGCGACCGGATCCTCGAAGCCTACGAAGATGGGAATGGGGATTCTGTAATCATATAGCCCACCGGCTGCGCACCCAAAAGCCCGCCGCTTGGTGGGCTTTTTTGTGGGTGACTGTAAATAATTTGCGTGCGCCTAGCATGACAGGCAGGGCCTGTCAACCCTTGACGCCCCCCACCCAAGGGACCTTCCAAGGTCCCTGGTCCAGGTATCCTGGAGGGTGGGGGGCGTCAGGAGTCCCTGAATAGAGGCTAGATGGAATCATGGGAAGATAGGTAGGTACGTTTTGAGAGAACAGTAGGGGATTTCCCTCGGGAGAGCACAAGGTGTATGTTTTTAACTAACAATTGTGTAAAAAAATGTTATGATACACCCAAATGTCATATAGCGAACTAACAAATGAAGTATCCGATCAGGCTCTGAGGCTCCAGCTTCGGTTAGCCCAGCTTGATCGTATGGAAGCCTGTAGCAATAATTTCTTACCCTTTGTCAAAGCCATGTGGCCTGAGTTTATAACCGGTAAACATCATAAAATTATTGCAGAAAAGCTGGAACGTGTAGCCAGTGGCGATTTAAAGCGTTTAATAATCAATATGCCGCCTCGACATACCAAGAGTGAGTTTGCCAGTTACTTGTTTCCTGCATGGATGATCGGGAAAAACCCAAACATGAAGATAATCCAAGCCACACACCACGGAACTTGCGGTGGGCTTTGGACGTAAGGTGAAGAATCTCTTGGAGCGTGACGACTATATGGATTTATTTCCCGAGTCTAAGCTATCTGCTGATTCAAAAGCCTCTGGGCGGTGGGATACGGCGCGTGGGGGTATGTATTATGCGGTGGGTGTTGGGTCTAACTTAGCGGGTCGTGGTGGTGATTTAATTATTATTGATGATCCTCATTCTGAGCAGACGGCGATGTCGAACCATGGTTTTGATGACGCATGGGATTGGTACACGGGGGGCCCCCGCCAGCGTTTACAGCCTGGAGGTTCGATAGTTTTGGTAATGACGCGTTGGTCAGACAAGGATCTGACGGGACAGTTGATGCGCTCACAGGCTAAAGAGGATAGAGCGGACCAGTGGGAGGTTGTAGAGTTACCTGCGATCATGCCTAGTGGGCGGTCGTGTTGGCCGGAGTATTGGCCTTTGAAAGATTTGAAGGCGGTACAGGCGTCTATTCCTGTTAGCAAGTGGAATGCGCAGTATCAGCAGAATCCGACGGGTGATGAGACGTCTATTTTGAAGCGGGGAGTGGTGGAACCTTTGGGAAAAGGACGCGGTTCCGTCGTTGGAGTATGTTATTCAGAGCTATGATACGGCGTTCAGTAAGAAGGAGACGGCGGATTACAGTGCGATTACTACGTGGGGAGTGTTCTATCCTAATGAGTCAGGGGCCCCTAATTTAATACTTTTGGATTCGGTGAAGGGGGCGATGGGATTTTCCGGAGTTGAAGGAGAAGGCGTATGAGTTATATCGCTTCTGGGACCCCGAAACAGTGATTATTGAGGCAAAAGCGACAGGGACCCCTTTGACGCATGAATTAAGGAACATGGGAATTCCTGTGGTAAACTTTACGCCTTCTAGGGGTAATGATAAAGTATCGCGTGTACACAGTGTAGCTCCGTTATTTGAAAGCGGTATGATCTGGGCTCCAGATCAGCTATGGGCCGAGGAGCTAATAGAAGAGTGTGCAGCCTTTCCAAACGGGGAGTATGACGACTTGGTAGATAGCACGACACAAGCGTTGATGCGGTATCGGCAGGGCAACTTTGTTCAGTTGCCGTCGGATGATTGGGATACTCCAGAACCTTCACAAATACAGTATTACGGGTAGATTATGGCGGATTTTTTAACGCGAGAAGAAGTGCTGGCCCAGCTAAGTTCAATTACCAAGCAGATTGATTCGGGCATAGGTGTGATTGAGGGGGCAAGTAAGACGGCGGCAAAAGAAGATGCCTACGCTAAGTTTATTAAGGACAATCAAAGCAGGTTAAGGCTTTCGGACGTCGGTGATTTTTTAACCATGACGCCTACAGAGATTGCCGCGCAGTATGTCACTGATTACACGAACCAAGGCGCAGCGGACTTTGACGCCATTGATTTTGTAGGAGTTATAGGGGCCCCGCCAAAGGTAGAGGGCGTCGGTGATTTCAAGGACATCGGGAACGCCTTTGACAGCATCATGGATCGTTACGAGCAGCCGGTAGACCCTATGGTAGCTTCTAGCTTTAATTTAGCGGACTATCAGCCTGGAGGGGCTCAAGACTTTCAAGCCCCGAATGCAGCGCAAGATTTTAGAAATTTAAACCCAAGTTCCTATGGCACGGTTGATGATCTTATTGCCCAAGGTAAGATTGCGTCGGGCTTGTTTGATCCGATGTCGTTTCAGCAAAGGAACATAACGCGTGGGACCCCTGTAGTGTCTCGAGGCTTAGATTCTTTGGGATTGCCTACTACAGCGATCACGATGGGACAGAGCACGGCCCAAGGGTCAGGACCGGACATTGGCGAATTAACAACTTATGCGCAGTTCCCGTCTACAGGGATGGGGATCAATGCGGATGGCACGGGCACTACGACGGTGGGCACACAGGGCACCACGGGCAACATTGTGGCGACAGGGGCCGATAACCTGACGATGTTTGACACTCCGACGGTTAGCCAAGTTGACCCTAACGTAATGAACATAGGCACAGGAGTAGGCGGCACCAATACTGCTGGCACGGTAGACACCTCGGTCATGCCGATAGGTTTACCTAAGTTTCAACCTGGAGACCCTGACCCTGCGGCGGATACCGGTCAGACACCGCTTTCTGTTGAGCAGCAGGTCGCTAACATTATTAGGGAATCTGAGAGTATGCTAGGCGCAAACTTTACGCCCATGCAAAAGCAACAAGCCTTGGATGCGGGTAAAGCTAAAATAGCGGCCCTTGGGGTAGCAACGCCTGGTGGAATTAGCGCAGGTCAAATTGCAGCGGGGGGCCAAATGAGTGGGGCTACTCGCCTGTTGGACCTTGATACCGAAGCTACCGTTGATGCCGTCCGAGGCAACATCCAGCGGGAGTATCAGCCGGAGTTTAGTGCAGATACCCCGTACATGGAGGAAGAAGAGACCGTGTACACCTTTAACCAAGGGGGCCCTGTTTCAGAGCCCACGAACCCTTACAAAGAGTTTACGATGTCGGTAAGCGTAGGCCCTAATGACATTGCCATGCAGAAGCGGCAACAGGGCGTTCAAAACATGATGAATTCCCGAGCGGGGATTATGCCAAGCAATAAAATGTTATCTGCTTTAGATCGCATTATGGGAAGAAACCAAAATGGCTGAAGAAAACGATCCGATTACGTCGATGGTTGAAAGACTAGACCCTATGACTGAACTCTCGATTGAAGAGCAGGTTGAGATTGCAGTGCCTAATTCATTAAGGGCAAAAGAGATAGATACCTCTACCGTTGAGATCATAGCGGAAGAAGACGGCAGTGCTACGGTGGACTTTGATCCGCAGCCTGAAGTTATGGTAGACGAGGGGAATTTTTACCGTAACTTAGCCGAGGAGCTAGATGATACGGCCCTTGGGAGCCTGACCAGCGAGTTAATGAGTCAGTATGAGAATAACAACGAAACACGTAAAGATTGGCGGGACAACTACGAGAAAGGGCTTCAGCTTCTTGGTTATAAGTACGAAGATCGCACAGAGCCGTTCAAAGGCGCAAGCGGGGTAACGCATCCGTTATTAGCCGAAGCGGCCACTCAGTTTCAAGCACAAGCCTACAACGAGCTTCTACCGCCAGATGGCCCCGTCCGCACGGTAATAATGGGTGCGATAGACAAAGAAAAAGAACAACAGGCCCATCGTGTTAAAGAGTTTATGAATTACTACTTGATGAATGTGATGCAGGAGTACACGCCTGAGTTCGATCAGATGTTGTATTACCTCCCTCTTGCTGGATCGGCGTTTAAAAAAGTGTACTATGACGCCGCTTTGGACCGACCGGTTTCAACGTTTATTCAAGCGACTGATTTGATTGTGCCGTATGAGACGTCTAATTTAGAAACGTGTCCTATTATCACGCATCGGATTGATATGAGCGTAAACGACTTGCGTAAGCAGCAGGTTGCAGGGTTCTATCGAGATGTAGACATTGTACCAAATAGTGCTACGCCAGACGAAGTAAGAAAAGAAATGAACAAGATTGAAGGTGTCGAGCCGTCTCAAGGCAACTATGACACCACTATTCTTGAGTTTCACGTGGAACTGGACTTAGACGGCTTTGAGCATAAGGATGAAGAAGGCGAAACGACGGGGATTAAACTGCCGTATATCGTCACTATCTGCGAAGACATGAGCACTATTTTGTCTATACGTCGAAACTATTTGGAAGACTCTAAAGAGTTTTTAAAGATAGAGTATTTTATTCATTACAAGTTTTTGCCTGGATTTGGCTTTTACGGGTTAGGGCTTATTGACACTATTGGCGGATTAGCCACTACGGCAACGGCTTCGTTGAGGCAACTGATAGATGCAGGAACTTTGTCTAATCTTCCCGCAGGATTTAAGGCGCGTGGCCTAAGAGTAAGGGATGATGCCGACCCGTTGCAGCCTGGTGAGTTTAGGGATGTAGATGCTCCAGGAGGGGCCATCCGAGACAGCTTAATGCCTTTACCTTTCAAAGGCCCTGATACCGTGTTGTTTCAACTGTTAGGGTTTGTGGTTGATGCCGCACAGCGGTTTGCAACGATTACGGACATGAAGGTAGGAGATGGCAACCAGAACGCAGCGGTAGGCACTACAGTTGCTATGCTTGAGCAAGGTGCTCGAGTGATGAGTGCTATTCATAAACGTTTGCATTATGCCATGCGCAAAGAGTTCAAGATCCTTGCTCGAGTGATGCATGAGTTCTTGCCGCAGGAATACCCGTATGATGTGGCTGGTGCAACACCTCAGATTATGGCGCAAGACTTTGATGATCGAATTGATGTTGTGCCGGTATCTAATCCTAATATTTTTCGCAAGCACAGCGCATTGCTTTGGCGCAAAGTCAGCTAGAATTGGCGGCTCAAGCCCCTGATCTACATAATTTGCCAGAAGCGTATCGTCGAATGTATGAAGCATTAGGTGTAAGGGACATAGATAGCATCTTGAATGCCCCAGAACTAGACGCTCCGACGCCTAAAGACCCTGCGCAAGAGAATGTAGATGCTTTAGATGGCATTGATCTCAAAGCTTTTGAAGGGCAGAACCATGAAGCGCACATTGCGGCGCATTTAGTGTTCATGGCTTCTGGTGTGGTGCAAGCATCGCCCCCTGTAGCGGTTGCATTGCAGAAACACATCATGGAACACGTAAAATTGATGGCTCAAGAGCAGGTAATGACGCAATTTATGCAACAAAACCAAGGCCAAGAGCCTACAGAAGAGCAAGTTATAGGCATTGAAGCGCAAATATCGCAGGTTATTGCGGATAAAATTGCCGAAGTGCGTATGATGAGCCAAAATATCATGGGTCAAGGTCAAGCAGAGGGCCCTGATCCTCTTGTTGCGCTTAAAGAGCAAGAATTAGGCATAAAAGAACAAAAAACGATGGCCGATATTGCCAATGATCAAGCTAAGTTTGGATTAGAAGAGCAAAAACTTAGTGAAAGAAGCCGTCAGTTTGATGATAGGCTAGAATCGCAGGAAAATCAGACGGCAGCACGAATAAATGCGTCAAATGAGCGCGAAGACATGAGACTACGTCAAAAAGAAGGAGAAACACCATGAAGCGAACAGTACGAACGAACGGCTCTACGCCTCCAAATCCACCCAAAGCGTCAAATAAAGAAGTAATTCAAAGCCAAGGCAGCGTGCCCTTTGGTGACTACAAGGAAGTACCTACGCCAAACACGGCTAAAGGCACAGTAACCACTGGAACGTGTCGAGGCATGGGTGCAATGCTTCGTGGTGGTAAGTTTACTATTAATTAATGGCGGCTAATGACGACGAGCAAGGTCTTTTACTAGCTGACGGTCTTGATGCGGCTTTTATAGGTACGGGAGAACGTTGGGGCCAACCTAACGTTGCTGTCTACGACAAAGACAAGTGTATAAATATACTTGCAGAAGAAATGTCCTATGAAGAAGCTGTAGAGTATTTTGAGTTTAATATTGCGGGGGCCTGTGTAGGAGAACAAACCCCTATTTTTGTAGACTTAGAGGAAAAATACTTATGCCTTTAAAAAAAGGTAGTGCTAAAAAAACAGTAAGCGGTAATGTTAAAAAGCTCCGTGGTGAAGGGTATCCGCAGAAGCAAGCGGTAGCCATTGCATTAAATACTGCGGGAAAAAGTAAAAAAAAGGTGCGCAAAAAAGCATAAGTATATTACTATACGCAATAATATCGGACTTATGGGGTATATTGTGGATATGGACGTAATAAGCTTGGTGCAATTTGTACAAAGTACTATAAAAGACAGACACGCATCTGTTTTAAATCATTTAGAAGCAAGCGGCATTAGTAACATGGAGCAGTATCAACACTGCATGGGGCAATTGTCGGCATTAAGTTACATCAACCAGGAACTCTCGAACCTGCTAGAAAAACAGGAGCAATAAGTATGAAGTCAACAACGGACGCTGTGCCTACAGCCGAAGAACGTGTACAAAACTCTTACGTTACACCCGAAGAGCGTGTGTTAGATCCTAGTAAGCTAGACCTCTCCGCAGTAGAACGAATGCCACAACCGGCTGGTTGGCGCATTCTAGTGCTACCTTATCGAGGTAAAGGCAAAACGGAGGGAGGCATTCTTCTCACGGATCAAACAATTTTAGAAGACCAATTACAAACTGTCGTTGGATATGTGGTTAAACAAGGGCCTTTGGCCTACGCTGATACTGAAAAGTTCCCTTCAGGTCCGTGGTGTAAAGAAAAGGATTGGGTTATTTTCCCGCGTTATGGCGGTACTCGTTTTAAGATTGAAGGTGGTGAGGTTAGGATCATCAATGATGATGAGATCATAGCCACTATCGAAAATCCTGACGATATACTAAGCCTATAGGGGACTAAAGCCATGTCGAAAAATGAGCATAAAGCAGAAGATGGAAACGTGGATCTTGATTTTGAGGGCTACGAGGAGACTGAAATAGAGCTACCGAGCAAAACGGACGAATCTGACGTTGATGTCCAAGCTAAAGTTGAAGTAGTCGAAGAAAAAGTTGAAGCAAAAAACAACGACGATGAGCACGCAGAGCACAGTGAAAGCGTAAAAAAACGCATTAGTAAACTTACTAAGAAGATGCGTGAGGCAGAGCGGCGAGAGCAAGAAGCTGTAAATTATGCACAAAGTGTAAAAGCCGAAGCAGATCAGCTAAAACAAAGGGTAAATACGCTAGATCATGGCTATTTAAACGAGCATGGCGGTCGAATAAAAGCAGAGCAAATACAAGCGCAAGAAGATTTAAAAAAGGCTATGTTGGAAAACAATCCGGATGCCTTGGTAGAAGCGCAAACCAAAATAGCCCAATTAGCGGTTTCTGCCAATGAGTATGCTAAAGCATCTCGACAGCAGGAAATGAGAACGCAACAAGCGCAAGCTCAAGCTCAACAGCAGCAGCAGCAAGCTCCGCAACAGGCTCAAGCGGCTCCCGCAACTCCGGCTCCTGATCCAAAAGCAGAAGAGTGGGCTTCGCGTAATGATTGGTTTGGAAAAGACGAAGCCATGACTTTTGCGACATTTGGTATACACAAAAAGATGGTCGAAGAAGAAGGGTTTGACCCCAGAAGCGATGACTATTATGATGAGTTAGATCATAGGTTAAAAGAAAACTTCCCCAATAAAACAGGGGCACCAAACGGAAGCAGCAGAAGACCCGTCCAAACTGTTGCTAGTAGCTCCCGCAGTACAACACAAGGACGCAGTAAGAGCACGAAGGTTAGACTCACCTCAAGCCAAGTAGCAGTTGCTAAAAAATTGGGTGTGCCACTAGACGAATACGCGAAATACGTCAAACAATAGGAGAATAAAATGTCATCAACTAAAAAAGGTTTTGAGGGCACTAATACTCCTCGCGCAGCAAGCACTAGAGAGAAAACTTCAAAGCGAAAGCCTTGGGCCCCTTCCTCTAGTTTAGATGCACCACCTGCTGAAGACGGTTATAAGCACCGTTGGATTAGAGCGGAAGCACGAGGCTTTTCAGATACTAAAAATGTGTCTGCACGGTTGAGAGAAGGCTACGAATTAGTTCGTGCCGACCAACATCCGGACTTCGAGGCTCCCGTAATAGATTCAGGTAAGTATGAAGGTGTTATAGGGGTTGGTGGGTTATTGTTAGCAAAGATTCCGATTGAAACTGTGAAAGAACGAAATGAATACTATCAAGGCCGAGCTTCGGACTTGCAAGAAGCAGTTGATCAAGATCTTATGCGAGAAAACGCCCACAATTCAATGTCGATCACTAAACCGGATCGACAAACGCGTGTACAATTTGGTGGTCCTCGAAAAGAGTGACCTTTTAAGGAGAAGAACTAATGGCAAATCAAGAAACAGCCTATGGTCTACGTCCTATTGGTTTGGTGGGAAGCGGTGCTAACTCTACTGGTATTACTGAGTATGAAATAGCTACGAACAACACTAATGCTATTTTTAATGGTGAAATTGTTGTGCCATTAGCTACAGGATTTATAGATCAGGCAGGTGCTACTAACGGTGGCACAACTCAAGCACTAGGTGTTTTAACTGGTGTGTTATATCACGATTCGGTCCAAAAAAAGCCTGTGTGGATTAATTACTGGCCTGGATCAAACGGCGTAAGCGTAGACACAAATCATCCTGTCCGTGCTTATGTTGCAGATAACCCTAATCAGCTATTCCAAATAGCTTCCGATGCCAGCACAACAGATCGAGCAACGGCTCAAGGTCTTGTTTTTGCTAACACGGATCTAGGTACTTCTGCCCGTACAGGATCTACCGATACGGGTTCATCTACTTCACAAATGAGTGTGGCAAATGCAGCAGTGACTGCTACGCTTCCACTACGCATTGTTGGAATTGTAGATGATGTTGCAAACAGCGACTACACTGTAGCGGGTATCCCGTTTATAGTGCGGTTAAATGCTCACTTTAACGCCGGTACACGTAGTTTTGATTCACAAACTACTGCCGACTCAACCGGACTTAACTAAGGAGGCCGACAATGACTATTTCTAGAGCGCAATTAGCCAAAGAACTAGAGCCTGGCCTAAATGCCTTATTTGGGTTGGAGTATGATAGGTACGAAGACGAAGCTGCGGAAATCTTTTCTGCTGAAAGTTCAGACAGAGCTTTTGAAGAGGAAGTAATGCTTTCTGGTTTCGGAACTGCACCTGTTAAGAGTGAAGGTAGTGCAATTAATTTTGATAACGCGCAAGAGACTTATACTGCTCGTTATACAATGGAAACGATTGCGCTTGCTTTCTCAATCACAGAAGAAGCTGTTGAAGACAATTTGTACGATAAGTTAGCGACTCGCTATACTCGTGCTCTTGCTCGGTCTATGGCTCAAACACGACAAATTAAAGGTGCATCCGTACTAAATAACGCATTCCTTGCTACGTCGCCTATTGGTGATGGCGCAGCTTTGTGTAGTGCTGCTCACCCAAGTTTGTCGGGTAACCAAACTAACTTGTTGGCAACACCGGCTGATTTGAATGAGACTTCTTTAGAAGACATCCTTATCCAAGTCGCTGGATTTACTGATGAGAGAGGCTTAAAAATAGCCGTTCGTGGAACTAAGCTAATGATTCCTAAAGAACTTCAGTTTATTGCTGAAAGAATCATTAACTCTAACCTACGTCCAGGTTCAGCCGATAACGACATCAACGCAATGAAATCAATGGGTATGCTTCCAGAAGGCGCGGCAGTAAACCATTTCTTCACTGATGCTGATGCGTATTTCGTTAAGACTGACTGCCCTAATGGTTTCAAAGTCTTCAACCGCACGCCTTTAACTACAGGCACTGAGGGAGATTTTGACACTGGTAACTTACGATTCAAGGCTCGTGAAAGATATGCATTTGGTGTATCTGATTGGCGTTGTGTCTTTGGTACTCCAGGCGCATAAGCAAGTTTCTTGCTTAAATAAAGAAGGGCGGCAATGTTGTCGCCCTTTTTTTATTGGTTTATACTGATAACGTTACCTGACTATTGCATCCCGCAATAGACATTTGCCACGACAGGAGAACACTACATGGCTACTCATTTTAAAGGCCCGATTCTTTACTCAAACGCCCGTGCGGGTCTTAGTGACCTAGCCATAGGGATAAACCCTGATCAACAAGTTCTTTGGGACGACTTTAACAAAGAACTAGACACTGCTTTTACCATAGTAAAAGATACCTCTGCTGACGTTTCTATTGGAGCAGACACTTTGAATGGTGTTCTCAACATTACATCACAGGCGACTACGGACGACAGCGGCGGATCTATACAAGCCAATGAAATCTTCCAACTTCCGGCCACGCAAGGTCAAAAAGTTTGGTTTGAAGCTCGTTATTTTGTTAACAGCACTGCTGGTAGCGGAGCGGGTCAAATGGATACGTTTGTCGGTATGACAGAAAACTTTGTCACAAACCCTGAAAACGGTTTGGATCGAGCAAATCGCATTGGTTTTCAAATGACAGATGGCGCGGCTACTTTAAAAGTAGTAAGCGGAACTACAGGTCCTCTTCTAAACGAATTTTCTTTGCCTACTAAGTACAACGTAGCAGATGGAACATATCAAACAGTCGGTTTTACTTTGACCAAAGGTAAAGCGGTTGGTGGCACTAATGTTCTTGAGTTCTTTGTAAACAGAGAATTGGTTCACACTATAACGGACATTATAACAAGTGATCTAATTACACCGGCTGCGGTTTCCATGAGTGGCGACGCTACGGGCACAAAAAGTATGAGCATAGATTACATACTTGCCGCGCAAGATCGTGTGACATACTAAGTATGGCTACGGTTAAGCGCAAACGAGCGCGGACAGAAGATGGGGCGTTTAAGGGCGATGACCCTTCTACGCCTGACATTAATGAAGCTTGGGAGGAAGAAACCGTGGCAACAACTAAAGCTCCGGCAAAAAAGACAGCCCTTAAAAAAGCCCCTGCTAAGACAGCAAAAGCAGGATTACCTCATCCTCAAAGTGCCGCTTACAAAGCTATGGTTATACGTGGCGAAATCAAGGAGTAGCACATGGCAGGTTCAGATACTTTTTCGACCTTTATAGATCCTTCTACGGTTGCAGCGGCGGTAGCTACAGGGATATGTACGGCTCAAACAACCGGTGGCGCGGCAAACTTAACTCTTAACGGTAGTCTGGTATCAACCGGAGTAGCAACGTTGACACCTGCTAGAAACGTAGTAATAAGTACGGTTTCTGCTAACAGTGGCGTTAACTTTGCCGTTACAGGAACTTTGGCAGACGGAACTACTGTCTCTACAGAAACGATAGCCGGTCCTGATACAGGAGGAGGCATTGTTTCAACTACCTCTGTGTTTGCTACCGTTACACAAGTTGCAGTTGACGGGGCAATTACGGGTAATGCTACGGTAGGCTCTGGAACAACTGTTATAGCTCCTGTTTTTGCAGGTCGTACCCGCATTCGCGGTATTTACTTTGTTAATACTGGTACTGCGGGGATTTTAAACTTTACCAATGGGTCAACAGGTTCTGGAGCCTCTATCTTAAAGTTTATTACTTCTGGTGGCGCAACATCGGCAGATTATCCAGATATACCCGATGAAGGGCTTTTGTTCAAAGACGGCGCGTATTTAGTTTATCCAACCACCATTACCACGGGTGTTACGGTGTTTTTTAACTAATGGCTACAACTAAGAATGTGACCAGATTGCCTAGTGGCCGCATAAAATATAGGGATGAAACTTTTGCGGGATATAATAAACCTAAAAGAAGTAAAAAAGGTGCTAAAAAAAGTGTGGTCTTGGCTAAAAAAGGCACGGAAATAAAGATGGTTCGATTTGGTGACGCCAATATGACTATAAAAAAAGATCAACCAGGACGTCGCAAAAACTTTAGAGCTAGGCATAGTTGCGATACTGCAAAAGATAAGTTTACGGCAAGATACTGGTCGTGTAAGGCATGGTAGCTGAGGATCAAATTACGGAAGAAATCCGTTCTTGGTCGCGAGAGGCTTTGGAAAAAGTTAATCCTAGCTTTGGTAATATGCCGCCATGTCCTTATGCAGAGAAAGCATGGACTAGTGAAAAAGTAGGTATATCGTTTAAGCGATGTCCGTCTTTTCAAGATCTCACTACTATAGTTTCTACGTGGGATGATAAATACGATGTAGTGGTTTTAGTGGACCTAGACTACATCAAAGATGAAACGTTGTTTTATCAGCATATTGATGGAATGAACGGGGCAATAGCCGAAGGTGTTTTTATAGAAAAAGACATATGGTTAATGGCGTACCACCCAGAAGAAGAACCAAACGAGCTTTTTTACAGCAAAGAAGTTTTAGAAATAAACGAGGAAATAGACGAAGACGAGCCATATGCAATGATTTTTATTCAAAGGTTGAGTAAATTGCACGAAGCTTCGGAAAAGTTAGAAAAGACCGATTATTACAAAGAATATGAGAAACAACATGGTTTAAGAGATATGCTAAAAGTACGTGAAACTTACTATCGGAGGCTTAAAGATGAACAGTAGACAAGGGTATAACGATAAGTTAGATGAATCTTTGGGTGCAAGAAACAAAGGAAAGAAGACTCAAAGCATGGCTTCTCGCCGTAACGAAAGTAAAGGCACTGAAAAAGCAGCCGGTAACCGCGCCTATGCTGCTGTAAGTACAATGGACAGTTCTCGTAAAACCCCAAAGGCAAGCTCCAAAAGAGTTGTTAATTTAGGTGCTGGGGGACCGGTTACACGAAGTTCAGGAAAATCGGCTAATTCTTCTAATACCAATGAGCATAAGCTAATAGCTATGGGCATTAAAGTCCCTCAAGGTACTACACCTGTTCGTTTGCGCGGTGGAGGCATGGTAGCTTCTAAGAAGATGAAGAGCGGTACAGGACCTGTCCGTATGCGCGGTGGAGGCATGGTAGCCTCTAAGAAGATGAAAAGAGGAAAGGGGCCTAGAGGCAGAGCCTAATGACCACTTCTAATTCTACCAACTTCGAGCTAGATGTAGCCGATTATATCGAAGAAGCGTTTGAGCGATGTGGAAAAGTTGTTCGCACTGGTTATGATTTAAAGACAGCGAAACGCTCTTTAAACCTGCTATTAGCTGAATGGGCTAATCGTGGTTTAAATCAATGGACTATCGCTCAAACCACTTTACCTTTAGCTGCAAACATTCGAGTATATCCAGGCGGCACACTAAATATGGTGGTAGCCGCTTCGGCTAATTTTGCTGTAACTGAAACGATTACGGGCGGAACTAGTGGGGCTACGTGTCAAGTAACGAGTAAACCAACGGCAACAGCTTTAGCGATTACATTGCCTACAGGTGTGTTTTTAGCAGGAGAGACGATTACGGGCGGTACAACCGGAGCGACCACTACTGTAACTAGCGCGGTTGATTTTTCGGACGTACAAAACACTATTGATATTTTAAGTGCAGCGGTTCGTAGGGATGGCACTGATTTTACCATACCTCGAGTCAGTAGAGACGATTATTTAACAATACCTAATAAAAGCACTACGGGACGGGCAAGTCAGTTTTTTTTAAATCGATTAATAACACCGCAATTAGAGTTGTGGCCTACGCCTGATAACAGCACCGACGTTATAATATTTAATCGTTTAACTCGCATACAAGATGCGGATACGTTTATAAACACCTTTGAAGTCCCCTTTAGATTTTATCCTTGTTTAGCCGCCGGTCTAGCTTACTACTTATCTATTAAATTAGCGGCAGACAGAACGCCCCTGTTAAAAGCTTTATATGAAGAAGAGTTTGACAAGGCCGCAGTTGAAGATAGAGATAGAGCTTCTTTTACTATATCTCCTGGATACTCTTCTTTGAGGTTTAATAACTAATGGCAAGATTTGCATCAGGAAAATATGCTTTAGGTACATCTGATCGGTCTGGGTTTGTATACCGGCTAAACGAGATGAAAGTTGAGTGGACGGGTGCGTTAGTCGGTCCAGAAGAGTGGGAGAAAAAACAACCACAATTAGATCCTCGAAAAATAATTTCCGACCCTCAAGCATTACGCAATCCTCGACCTAATACACCAATGGTCCTGTCGATCTACGTTGGGGTTCCTAATGTAGAAGATGGCGGCAACTTTAGGCCAATGAATGTTTTTGGACAAGTAGGCACAGTTACGGTGGTTACGACATGACAAGCAGAGTTAATTTGGGAGCGGGTAGCCCTATAAAAATGAACAAAGGCGGCGGTGTAAATAAGTCTCGTGTAAACGAAGCGGGTAACTACACTAAGCCTACCATGCGTAAAAGAATGTTTAGTTCTATAAAAGCAGGGACAAAAGGCGGTAAAGCGGGTCAATGGTCCGCTAGAAAAGCGCAAATGCTTGCTAAAAGATATAAGGACGGTGGCGGAGGCTATACTTAATGGCACTAAAAGCTCCACAAAAATCTTTAAAAAAGTGGACAAAGCAAAAGTGGACTACCAAATCGGGTAAGCCTAGTGCTAAAACAGGGGAAAGATACCTGCCTAAAAGTGCAATAAAGTCCTTGTCTGCGGGAGAATATGCCGCAACGACTAGGAAAAAAAGGAAGGACACTAAAGCAGGGAAACAATTTTCGTCGCAACCTAAAAAGGTGGCAAAGAAAACAAAGAGATTTAGGTAATGGCATTTACTTACGCACAGCTTAAAACGGCATTGCAAGATTACACGCAAAACTCGGAAACGTCTTTTGTCACTAATCTACCCATTTTTATTCGCGCTGCTGAAGAACGCATTCTAAAAAACGTACAACTAAGCTTGTTCCGTAAAAACTCTGCCGGAAACCTTACTCAAGGCGATGAGTATCTTACGATGCCCACCGATTTTCTTGCGCCGTTTTCATTGTCGTACACCGATGGGACTACTAACGAAAAAACATTTTTAGAATTTAAAGATGTGAATTTCTTGCAATCGTTTACGCCGGATAGGTCTACCCAAGGCGATCCTCGTTTTTACTCTATTTTTGATGTTGATGCTTTTCTTATAGCTCCTACGCCCAACGCTAGTTCTGTTGTAGAGCTACATTATTATTATCGTCCGACCAGTTTAACCGCTGGTTCAGAAAACGGAACTACTTGGTTAAGTATTAACGCTGAACTTACGCTGCTTTACGGCAGTTTGATAGAAGCTTATATTTACATGAAAGGTGACCCGCAGCTAATGCAGGATTATGAAAAACGCTTTGCAGAGGCTATTATTGCATTGAAGCAGTTTGGTGAGGCTAAACAGGTCACTGATGAATATCGAGAAGGTATGGTTATGAGAGAAAGAACATGATGACTCCCGAATTAGGTATGTCTAACGATTTTAAAGTAGAAGTTGCAACAACCCAAAACAGGGGTTTTACTCCTGATGAAATAGCAAGTCGTTGTGTAGATCGTATTATTAGTATTTCAGATCAAGCTAATCCGGTTTTGCAACAACAAGCTCACGCTTTTAAAGATAACATGGAAGAGGTTATTGCCGATTATATGCGTCAAGCCATTTCCAGTGATAGAACCACCGTCTATAATGCTTTATTAGATGCGGGCCAACCAAAACTAGCTGAATTAATTAGGAGATTATGACATGGCATTTTCTGGAAACTATATGTGTACTAGCTTTAAGCAGGAGCTACTACAAGGCGTTCACAACTTAACTAACGGTTCGGGCAACAGTTTTAAAATGGCCCTGTATACAAACAGTGCGTCTTTTAACGCTGCTACCACTGCTTACACCACTTCTAACGAAGTGACGGGTACAGGCTATGTGGCTGGCGGTAACGTGCTTACTAATGTAACCCCGACTAACAGCGGTACCACTGCTTTTGCAGAGTTTGGAGATCGTAACTGGCCGACCTCTACTATTACTGCGCGTGGTGCATTAATTTATAACGACACTGCATCAGGTGATCCTACACTACTTGTTTTAGACTTTGGATCAGACAAGTCGTCAAGTTCTGGTGATTTTTCGGTAGTTATGCCTACTTACAATGCAACATCGGCGTTGATTAGGATTGCGTAGTGACCGACCAGACTGTACGCCTCGATGGTTGGGGGACGGATACATGGAGTTCTAGCTCGTGGGGCAACACTAGCTCGGGCCAACAGGCTGCGGGTTCGGTCGGAGCGGTTTCGATTAACGGACAAGCGTCTGTTACGCTGGTGGGAGTTGCCGCCACAACCGCCGTAGGTAGCCTTAGTGTTAACATTGTCTTCAATGAAACAGTAGTAGCGGGAAGTTCGGTTGGAACGACAGGGGTAGGTCAAGTAGGATTCCCTGTAACGGTTAAATTAGAAGGATGGGGAATTGGCGCGTGGGGTAACTCTGGTTGGGGTAACTCTAACGCAGGAAGTCAAGCCACAGGTAGCGTAGGAACAGCTTTAGCGGTCACTACAGGCACAGTTACCGCAGGAAGCTTGTTAGCCACAGGCAGTGTAGGTGGCGTTACGGTAAACAGTGACGCTAATATTGTCTTAGTTGGGATAGCGGCTACCGGAGGGGTTGGTCAGGTTATACCGAGTATACCTGCGGCCTTTACAGTAACAGGGGTAAGTGCCACTGGTGCCGTAGGCCAAGTTGACGTAGAGGTTAACATTAGTACCACTCTTACAGGGGTGCAAGCAGTAGGACAAGTTTCGGGTATCCAGATGTGGATAGAAATACAACCTTCTCAAGATCCTAATTGGACAGAGATAGCAGCGTAATAAACGAGGTTAAAAATGGCGACTTATGTAAATAATTTGAGATTAAAAGAAATCGCCACGGGCGACGAAAGTGGTACGTGGGGAACCAGCACCAATACCAACTTAGAGTTGATTACGGATGCTATGGGTTATGGCGCAAAAGCAATGTCTGCCGATCAAAACGAAACGTTTACTATGTCGGACGGGGGCGCAGACACCCTACGTGCTATGTACCTTAAAATTACTTCTGGTACAAACTTAACGTCAGCTAGAACGATTACATTAGCTCCAAACACCGTCAGTAAAATGTGGTGGATAGAGAACGCTACTAGCGGCGGTCAAAGTATTATTATTAAACAAGGCTCTGGCGCACAAATTACAATCCCCACTAACAACACCAAAATTCTTTATACCGACGGAGCCGGTGCGGGGGCGGCTGTCTATGATTCGCTTGCCACGGTAGACGTTGGCGACGGTACGGTCACTTCTGTTGGCGGTACGGGATCGGTTAACGGAATTACTTTATCGGGTACGGTTACAAGTTCAGGCAACTTAACGCTTGGTGGAGCTTTGGCTAACGTTAACTTGACCTCTCAGGTAACAGCCACGCTTCCGGTAGGCAATGGTGGCACAGGTGTTGCTACGATAGCGGCTAACAACGTAATACTAGGCAGTGGCACCAATGCGGTGACAACCGTTGCGCCAGGAACATCAGGTAACGTCCTAAAGTCTAACGGTACTACATGGACATCAGCGGCAGAAGCTGCCGGTTACCCTGCTCCAACGTTGACTAGCACTAGCACTAATGCCACTTCAGCTTCGTTTATAGTTGCTACGGCAGGATCAATAACAATTACGTTGCCTTCTAGTCCAAGCGCAGGTGATTATGTAGTCATTAAGGACGGCACAGGTGCAGCAGCGACAACTAATTTTTTGGTTGCTCGTAACGGCTCTAACATAGCCAGTTCAGCTACTGACCTTACCTTCGATAAGAATTTTGCCGAAATCGTGATGACCTACATCAATGGGACGATTGGCTGGAGTGTGTAAATGTCTACTCTTTCAGAGCTTATACCATCTGGGGGAACCCAGAATAATATAGAGTTTGTCGCTCAAGGAACGTTGGCTAATGGTCAGACTGTTGCTCTACGCAGTGATGGTAAGGTTGAGGCTGTTGCGGGTGTTGCGGGTTCTGTTGGATCGATCGTTGCATATGGTTCGACTAATCAAAACGAAATTGCAGCAACTTATGATTCTACCAACAATAAAGTTGTTTTAACTGCCCTAAATGGTAGTAATTACGGCACAGCTACTGTTGGTACAGTAAGCGGCTCTTCAATTTCTTTCGGTTCTCCTGTTGTTTTTAATAGTGGCGGCACTTTGTTTGTAAACATAGGATTTGATTCTTCCAATAGTAAAGTGGTAATTGCTTATCAAGATCAGGGCAATGGAGGATACGGCACAGCTATTGTTGGAACGGTTTCTGGAACAAGCATTAGTTTTGGTTCTGAAGTTGTTTTTAAAACTAGTGATGCGACAAGTAATGCGGTAGCGTTTGACTCAAACTCTAATAAAATAGTTATAACTTATGTTGGTGGAGCTTCAACATATTATGGCTACGCTGTTGTTGGAACTGTTTCTGGTACTTCAATAAGCTTTGGATCAGAGGCTACTTGGCGCGGTGCAAATGCTTATAGTGAGAGAGGTTCTGCTACTTTCGATACTTTAACCAATCAAATAATTGTAGTGCAAAGAGTTTCTGGTAACACGGGAAGAGTCTGTGTCGGGGCTGTTTCTGGAACAAGCATATCTTTTGGTAGTGCCGTACAGATTGGTTCAGGTACGGCATATACTCCTTCTGTTTCATATGACTCGAACAACAACAAGGTGGTTATTGCTTATAAAGATGGAAATAATTCAAATTACGGAACAGCTATTGTAGGGACAGTTTCTGGTAACGGAATTACTCTTGGTACAGCCGCTGTGTTTCAGTCGTTTGCAACTACTTATACGGCTACTACATTTGATTCTACTCAAAAGTGGTTGTAGTAACGTTTTCAGATGGAGAAGGCTCATCGGGAAAGGAGCGGCTCTACCCTTGATCGTAAGTGGCACTACAGTATCTGGTGGGGATAAAACAAATTACACAAGTGTCGCTAGTTATTTTATGGCGGCTACTTTTGACACAACTGCTCAAAAATCGGTTTTTGCTTTTAAAGAGATGTCTTCGGGTTATCCTAACTCTGTTACTTATGTACCACCTTCAACCAACGCCTCCTCCTTCATCGGTATAACCAACGCTGCTATATCTTCGGGAGCCACGGGCGAAGTCGCTGTTAAAGGTGGGCTTTCTACTGGGGGTAACTTGTTGCCTTACAGCCATAGCTTTAGGTGCAGAAGCTCTTTTAAAGTATACAGCTAATTATAAGCAACTGCCTACGACTCAAACAATAACAAGATCGTAGCGGTTATTCAGATTCGCAAGGTTATGGCGCGGTTTCTATTGGCACAGTCAGTGGGTCAGCTATAAGCTACGCAACACCTGTTAGGTATACGGCACAAGGCGGATTCATATCAACACAGTAGTTTACGATCCTACTAATCAAAAGTAGTAGCTATTTACGCTGATAGCAATAATTCAAATCATGGTTATGCGGTAGTTGGAACAGTTTCTGGAACCACTACTTCTTGGGGTTCCCTGTAGTTTACGGCTAACAATTCGAGGTATTACAGCGCGGCTTTTGATTCAAACGCTGGGAAAATAGTTATAGCGTATCAAATCAAGCTAATACTTATGGACAGGCTATTGTAGGGACGGTTAGTGGAACAAGCATTTCTTTTGGTACAGCAGTAACTTTTGAAGCAGCTAGGTGCAAGATACGTCAATATTGGCTTTGACTCCAATGTTAACAAAGTTGTTATAGCTTATAGAGACGATGGCAATTCAGGATATGGTACGTCTATTGTGGGGACGGTTAGTGGAACAAGTATATCCTTTGGTTCTGCTGTAATTTTGAGTCTGCCGAATCCTCTGATTATAACGTAGTCTTTGATTCAAACGCTAATAAAGTAATAGCCTATTCTGATGTCGGAAACGCTTACAAGGGACGGCTATAGTCGGGACTGTTTCTGGGACTAGCATATCTTTTGGCTCTGCGTCGATCTTTAATTCTGGAACTATATCTACTGGTATTTCTGCATCGTTTGATTCCGCTCAAAATAAAGTAATTGTTGGGTATTTAATTAGTTCCGACGGAGAAGCTGTAGTTGGCACTGTTTCTGGGACTAGCATATCCTTTGATACACCCGTAGAGTTTTCAGATGGACTTTAACTTATGTGTCTAGTGTTTACGATGCAAACTCGTCTGCTACCGTTTTTAATTATATGGACTCTACTGGCAGTAATGATGGTACAGGAATAGTAGGTTCTCTAGCTAACGCCCTAACCATAGGCTCCAACTACTTCGTCCAAGATGACGGAACTATAGCTACGACCTCTTCTTCAACTAAAGCTGGCAAAGCCATCTCAACCACAGCCCTAAACTTGGTGGACCCAACATGAGTAATTTAAGCGATTTATTACCCAGCGGTGCTGGAGGCAAGTCTTTTGATTTTGTAGCGAGTGGGACGTTAGCTAACGGTCAAACTGTAGCACTAACTAGACGGCAAGGTTGAGGTTGTTAGTGAAACCAGTGCATTATAAGCTTCGTTACTTTTTGAAGCAGGTACTACCTACATACCCATCTATTGCTATGATGACTCAAAGACAAAATTTTTGGCTTACGTTGATGCAGTAATTCTAATTACGGCACAATGGTTGTAGGTACAGTTAATGAACCGTATCCTTTGGAACAGCGGTTGTGGTTAATAGTTCAGTAAACAGTATGTTAATTGTACTTTTATTCTAATCAAAATAAAGTTGTTATAGTTATAGTGAATCGTCTACTGGAAAAGCAATGTAATTAACAGTTTCTGGCACAAGTATTAGTTTTGGTTCACAGTAACTTTTAGATCAGCAAATACAGACATTTTGCTTCTTACTTTGATTCTACTGCGGATAGAGCGATTACAGTTTTTATGCGAGGCAGTTCAAAGCTTATTACGGCCTAGCATCGCTAATTTGTACAGGGTCAGGCACAAGTGTTTTTGGCAGCATAATGACCTTTAAAGCTGTTTGTCAGTGGGTTTCTGTTGCCTATGATGAAACGTAAACAAATCTGTTGTTGTTTAAAAAGGTCAGAGCAGTCAGGGCAATAACCAATGTGCTAACTTGAGCGGAAGCACTATTAGTCAGGATCGCAAACTACATTTAATGCAGCAATTACCTATAACCCCAGAATTGCCTACGATGTGACAATCAAAATTTAATAATAGCGTATAAAGATGCTGGTAATTCTAATTACGGCACAGCGGTTATAGGAACAGTTTCGGGAACAAGCATTAGTTTTAGCGCGGAGCAAGTGTTTAACGCAAGCGAAACTAATTGGTGTACTTTAGCTTACGATACAACTAACAATAAAATGATGCTCGGTTACAGGGACTATGGGAATTCTAATTTCCTGACAGTGCGTGAAATAACGTCGAGTGGCTCAACATTGACCTTTGGAACGACTTTTATAAACAATTCCGCAACTATAGAATATACCTCTTCAGCGTTTGATCCCGATACGGGTACTACTTTTTTTGCTTATAAAGCGAGTTCGGGAAAAGCTGCTGTTTTTAGTCCAGCGACGGGCAACGATATCGCTTCTTTTGTCGGCATCACCGAAGCCGCTATAGCTAACACTGCTACAGGTACAGTCACCTTGCAGGGTGGTATAAACACTACCGCTATTACTAATACGGCAACTACAACCTTTGCTATTACGGTGGCTAACCCAGGCTCTGGAAACAAGTACTACATAGATGGTGCGTTACAAGCGACAGTCAGCTTGAGCGAAGGCAGAACGTATAAGTTTGACCAATCCGACGGGACTAACGGAGGACATCCGTTACGTTTCTCTACAACTTCTGACGGTACGCATGGTGGTGGTTCGGAATACACGACGGGCGTTACAGTAGTGGGAGTGCCAGGAAACGCAGGAGCTTACACACAGATAGTCGTGGCGATAGGCGCACCAACCCTGTACTACTATTGCACTGCCCATAGCGGCATGGGTGGCACGGCTAACACGCCAGACGACGCTCGTTTTACGGTAGGCTCTACCTACTACGTTCAAAATGACGGCACACTGGGTACTGGCTCAACTTCTATCGTCGCTGGTGAAGCCCTCTCAGCCACAAGCATTAACTTGGTGAATACATGAGCAATCTAAGCGAGTTACTCCCAGCAGGGAGCAGTGTAAAAGTGCAGACTTC
>UEXL01000092.1_pt1 | contig 54130 bp, 96 predicted proteins | sample 1796671 | NCBI WGS metagenome assembly UEXL01 (sample SAMEA4772471, study PRJEB27181) | metagenome | reverse complement strand
CAATGCCGGCAATCTCGTTGCCAGTATATGTATTCTCGTGCTTCTTTGCTGCAGTAGCCATAATCACATCACTAGTGGGCACAGTCTCTTGCCTTGCAGTGTAGTCAGGCATATCGCCTACACCCAAGCGTCTGCCCTTTGCATCATGCGGAAGTTTTGCTTTAAGTTGGCTGGGATGTACACCACGCTCACGCAACCATTTGTTGTGTGCGGCGTGTGCGTCTCGTCTCTGTACGACCTTTTGCTTTACGTTGTTTTGTGTTTATCGAGGACATGCCTCTTACTAAATGCATGGTCATCTAATATTCCTTTGCTGTTCCGTATTTTAATTGTAACATAAAATAGTCTTGTTGTCTACCCAATCTCACACGGATGCCGTTGTGTAGGACATCAAGGTCATCACTTTGCCAAGGACCAGTGCATACCATATCAACATACTCAAGTATATCTTTGCGATATGCAGCAATAGTTTCTTTATTATCTGATGCTTGCGCTACAGATATAAATTTTTCACCATTTGGATAGGGAATTACTATGAGCATTGCGCCTCAGATTGAATTTCAATCATAGCACAAGCCGCTTCTAGCTCTGCTTGTAGTTCTTCATCAGTCCAAACACTTAGACGCAAGTTGCGAGCATAGCCCTTGCTGTATGCATCTGCCACAGCATAATACACACTCTCTTCAAGCTCAATGCGATTGTACTCAGCAAGTGTACCTGTAGGCACACGTGATTCCCAATACACAAGCTCTGTTGCCTCAGGCATCTTGCCCATAAAGCAACCTTCCTGCTTACTGAACTCTTCAGCCTCAGCACGTTGACGGTTAATCAAATCTACTAAACCTTGTTCTAACTTGTACATAGTGGCTCTCCTCAAAACAACTTATACATTTACTATAACACAGTTTACAGAGTTGTCAACCTAATTACTGAAGTTTTTCTTTCAAAGAAGGTAATAGCATTTCTGCATATCGGTCTTGGCTAAGGTATCCTGGATGCCCGTCTGTTTCTGATACACGATCTAATTTGTTACGTTTTAAATTATTATATAAGTTTAACCAAAGTTCTTCATTTATTCCACCTGCATCACTGTACTGTTGATGAATTAGATTATATAGTTCCAATATCTCTTTGTCGTCTCTATTTTCCACAAGTAGTAACTGTTTTGTAAAGTCATCTAAAGCACTGGGCAATATAGCGTTTTTCTTAATAAAATAATCATCTGACCACGGACTGTATGTGTTAACAAAATAAATGTTATTGTGTTGTGTTTTTAGAATATTAATATATTTTACAAGTTTTAAAAAATCCCAGTGAAAATTGTATCCTTCAAATAGTGTGGCTTTGGTAGACAATTGCCACTCATTAGTGAAGGTTTTTTCATTGGTGCCAACTTCATAGTCGCCGAGAAATTTTGTGAAAGTTGGCCATAATTCTAGACCCAAATCTGCATTTAGTAAAGGATTAGACCCCCAAGAAACTATTACTAGGTCATAGCAATTTTGATTTTTTGCTAGTTCTAACGATGTTTCTAAAAATATCCAATCATTGTGCGACCAGTCTGAGCAATGTTTGTCAAATTATACCCAAGTGTGTCTGCTAACTGATTTATCCATAACCTTGGATCATCACTTCCATGAACTAATCCAGTGCCATTAATAAAACAATTGCCACATACTAGCATTTTTGGACATTATTTTCTCTGTTCTTTAACTGATCGTTTGCAATACGATAACTAATCTTGCCATGTTGCGCAATGCTCCGCGGTACTCTGCGCCAGGTCGTGCGCCGGTGTGCCGTCATTGTAATAGCGTTCCATTAGATCGCTAATGTTGTCGAATTTATTGTCAAATTGATGTCTTTGCCTTGATACATTTAAGCCTCTCTTTTCTATAACATAATCCCATGGATCTGTTTTCTTGTTGTGTTCTACTGTAAAGTTCTGTATAAAACTATCTAGGTTGCCACCAAACTTGCCTTGAAGATGTTCTAGCATCTGTTCAACAAAATTTAGATCGCCCTTTTATAGTTACTAATAAGATTCTCATGTTGTTGTTTAAAGTGTGCTAGTTCAGTCATATCAGACAAGCCAATATCACCTGCATCTACAATACACCAACTTGGAATTACTTTTCCTCAATGCGAAACGTATCTAGTTCTAATACAGATACCTATCCGCTACGGTTTTATATCTTCTTCTGTTGCTAATACTATTTTCATCCATATATCAATTATAAATTGCGCGGCACGCCACTGCTAGATACATTACTTCCATGAGTGTTCTGGGAATATCGCCGTCTTTATATCCCATGTATATCCAAATTGCACCACTGCTACCTGCTACTGCCCATCCTAGCCACTGTGTTTCAGTGTTAGCATCACTCAGTATAAATGCACCAAGCATTGCAAGTAGGAATCCTATCCAGCGCCAGTTGTTTAAGTCTTTGTAAAAACGTATTTTCATAATGACTCTATGTGTTTGATTACATCAAACCGTACAGCAACTTGCTTGTGAAGATCATCCACGATTGCATGTACATCTTTGTCTTTTCCAGGCCCTGCTTTAATTAGTGCAGACTTTTGCTCAGTAATCAGTGCTAGTATTTCTTTTCGGATTGCTTCTATTGCAACGTCTTTCCACGCTTCCATGTTGATACTCCTTAGTGTTTATATAGTATAACGAGTTTGTGTGCTGATGTCAAATATTATTTAGGGTGCGCTAAAACAACGCATGCTTGAATGTTGCGTAGCGTTACTTATCTTTAAAATTAATGCAAAGTTTAATTTATGGTAGGAAACAATAATACTACGTCCTATTACCCTATACACCAAGAATATGTAAGTAATGCTGTACTATTTTATAAATAAATGTGTAAATCAAGAGAGCGACCTCAGCTCAGAAAAAATGAGTGGCACTGGGAAAGACTAGGGCGGCTCGCGCCTTAAAAGCAGATGACGGTAGCAAAGACTACTGACGCCAGGAAAAGACCTGGGGTATTGCTTTCCTCAAGCAAAAACAACATGATAGGAGAATGAAGATGACTGAAAAGTTATTTGAAGGTCTGCGTGTGGTTTTTGGATCACGCAATAGACAAGAATATAACCAGCAGATGTTATGCTGGGCAAAGACTGAATATGGCAGTGACTGGGAATGGGCATACCAACACCTAATGTCAACAGGCAAATCACCAATTAAAGGAATAAAAATTATAATGGCACACGCACTAACACAAACATATTGCTACTTCTGTGATGCAGTAGCGGAAACACTAACAAAATGTATGGGAATAACTGAGAGCATAGGCAGAGCAAGAGCAGCAAGCGCACTAGCACAAATGGGTTATTACAAAGAAGCAAAATATCTAATGACGGAGCAAAAAGATGACTAAACTACTAAAGAATATTTTTAAGATGAACTTTTCAAATGCAAAAACTGGCGGATGGCCTGGCGTTGAAATGGGACAACCACTGAAGTATCGTGAATCAAGTTACACAGTAGCGGAACTTGAAAAGCGTCTAGTAGCAGAAGTTAACGGATACAGAGTACGTTAATGTGGCCCTACACTCAAGAAGAAAATGATAAACTTAGTTAATTAAAGCACCTTAGGGTGCTTTTTTTATACTCGTATCATCCATCTAGGAGGATCACCAAAAGCCATTCCAGCAAACACAAGCATTACAACCAACATAATTGTGAGATATACAATGTTTTCGTTTAGTGTTTTTGTTCTTTGAGCATTATTAAAAGCAGCGAGTAGGTCTGGTCCCATTAACTTAAACACCATAACCACACCCATAAACTTTACCCATATAACAAATAATGCACCTTCCATCGAACTCTCCTCACGAATATTTAGTCACAAAAAATAGGCAGTTTTTACACTGCCTATCTTTAAACTTAAAGTCCGTTTGGTACAATTACATAGTGAATCATTAAAACAATAGCAAGACTTGCACTTAGTCCAATCATCATCTTATCAAAGTCTCTGCCCACTAATGGAAACACACTCCGTGTTTTCTTCTACCCATGAAACTTGCAATAGCAAATTCACGCCGGCTAACATACCCACAAACACCCAAGTAGTACTCATTGGAATGTCGTTAAGTTCTTTAAAGAAGAACAATATAATCCAGTACACAGCATCAATAATAGTTGCACTGCGCACATAACGAGTGTTATGTTTCTCTAGTACAATCTTTTGGATCTTACCGCCACCTTCGCGGAACATAAACCACAGTCCACCTACAAAGATTGCACTGATCATAAACATTAATGACAAGTCAAGTTGTCTTGGCAAGAAAACAGCAATGTTTGCCATGTCATGACTTAGCCATGTCCACCATAGGAAACCTGTTGTTACCCATTGTCCTACACGCCAATATGCTTTGTGTTCTTCTTTTTACTGGCTTTGTTTCATCCAGCCAACGACTAACAACATACCAAATAGCATATGCTGCAGTTGCCGCTACAACGTAACCCATCATGCTTTTAATAAGCATTTTCTCTAGTACAAAAGTACTTGCAAATGCACTTAGCACAAGGAAACTTGTACTAACTGGCACACCTACACGGGTTAATAACAACAACACCAGCGGTGCCATTGCATGATACCATTGTACTTCTACAAATGGTATTCTGTTTAGTCGACCATATGATATGTCACCGTACATATAGTATCCATACCATAGTGCCCATAACAAAACCGCTGAAGCAGCGGCCCACATAATCTTCCAGTTGAATCTCTCATTGTTTGATGCAATCCATGTACCGAGAGTTTGTACTGAATCGTTTGCTATCACAGCATATGCTGCGAATATGAACCCAAGAAAGGCCCATAAGGTGAGTGCTTCCATAATTTTCTCCTTTGCTTGACGGCTTTACCCCGTCGCTCACAATGTAATCATATGTTACATGATTACTTAGTGTATGTCAATGCAAAAAAGATTACAGTTTTATTAAATTTTTAATGGGAGGAATTGGTCAACAAACTCTGGGCCTTTAAGCCACTGTTGGTTTTTTACAAAACGCTGTTTACAATTAGCATGTAATTTATACAAGTCCGTGTCATTCAGTCTATCCAGTTCTTTAACTGCGGTACTAATACGTTCTCTGTCATCCTCAATGTTGTCGTAACTGTGATTTATTACATCATCAAATACATCAAATCCTATGTCACGCATGTATTGTATTAGTCCTCGACTGCCTATCATTATAAAAAATTGTCCAGCAAGTATGGGTTTAAAAGATTTTTCTGTAAGTTGCGGAGTGTCGTTACGGCTTGTTGTCTCTCTGTTATAATGTTTAAACAAGCACAGGTATATGCAATATGATCCGTAGTTCTATCATTGTGATCTGTATCATCATCTGGATGTGCTAGTATGCGTTTGGGTAAGGTTTGTAGTTTTGTCCATTCATCATCGGTAATAACAATGTCGTTTATAAAATCTTCTTGTTCTAAGAAGTCTTTAGTCCAATTTGTTAGTCTGCCCCAGCCAAAAATTATGTCATCAAAATAGGGTTTGTCATACAAGTGTATATAGGTCAATATTCTGTGACTCCATTTATTTGCATTTAAGCAACTAAACTTATTTGTGCGAACATGTTCAGGGACAACTGGATTATGTGTAGCAAGTATTTCTTCTTCAGGATAAAATACTATCTGCTGATCCATACTATGTTTATAATAATTTGCACATGCACTTGTTACACTGTAAGGAAGTTTGATGTCATAGCGTTTACAGTTTTCCAATAATTTATTAGCGCGGCCATTACTATTATTAAAAATTATTCTATTATATGTTGTGTGTTGGTTAATAATATCTATAATGTGATTGTCCCTGGCATCATTGTAATCTTCACTAACAGCACCTTCTTCAACTATAATGCTATTATCAGGTACAAGTGTACAAAGTAGTAGTAGACTATTCCAATTTATTCTATCCAAGACAATAGTACTTTTATCTACTAATTCAGTAGAGCCAGTATTACTAATGATTAACTGCATATATTACTTATTGAAATAAATACTGTTGGAGAGAATATTCGATGGAGTTTTTGGAGCTAGTTGGGGACGTAGGTTTCCCCATTGCTGGTGCGATTGCAGCCGGCATATTTGTTTTTGTAACACTGCGTTTTATTCTTAACGGTGTTACAAGCAGCGTAAACACCCTTAAAAATATTATTGGTGCACTGGATAACCGTGTGCAGACAATGAACAACGACTTAGTTAAGATAGACACACTGCTTAGTTATGTACTGCATGTGCGTCCTAACATAGATCGTATTGCCGCCAATGAAGGCAAGGATGATGCGAGGAAAGACTAATGGACAATACAGAAGGCAAGTTTGAAATAAGTGTAAGAATACTAGGCAATGAATTTGTTGCAATAAAGATTGCAGTAGATGACATGAAACAAAAATGGATTGTACTAGGTCTTATTAGTATAGTAGCAATGGCTTGGGCTGGCAGTATGTTCGGTCCAGCACTGGTAGGTATGTTTGGAGCCTAATCAAAACTTATTAGTTGATGCCATTAATCAATATGGCTTTCCAATTATTGCAGCATGTGCGATGGGCTATTTTATCTACTTTGTTTGGAAGTGGGTAACAGAAGAGATTGATCCTGTTGTGGGCAGTGCTATGGGTACGCTTATAGGACTAGTAGATCGTGTACGCATGTTGGACAACGACATGATCCGCCTTAATCAAAAACTTGCAATGGTGCTGGAATACAAAGAAGAAATTGCAAAAACCGATCCAGAACTAGCACAAAGTTTAGATGAAATACTCAAAGAAAATAGGACGAGAAGTCAAGGATTCGATAGCAGTGGGAGAGACTGATGTATTTAAAAACGATGACAATAAAGAAAACACATGAACATTTAAAACACATGTGGGCTCGTGTAGAAATTGGTGAAGAGAAATATAAACGTCTTCTGTCAGAAGGCAATGCTATTGAAATGGTTTGTAAAAATTCAACTATCATGCCAGACAATTACATGGATGTAGATATTTACGCAAAGTTTAAATCAGACAAACAACGTATGTGGTTTGAACTTACTTACTAGTTGCTCTGTATATCCCATCCCAGTCTGTTGGTTTGCCCTGCGTCAAACGTTCTATCATCTTATCATAGTACGCAGCCATTTTAGGAGCAGCACGTTGATACGTTCTGTAATCTCTTATGCAAACATCCCAATTACCCGCGTAATAATTTTTTAGGAAAGTTCGATGTTCAGGTGTTTGTTTGTGTACTGCATATATGCGCAAAGGTTTTTCTTTGCCCTTTACTGCAATGTTATCTAGTTCCCACCAATCAAAATCATTCTTTGTAAGTGCAACTGTGTCTGGTCCTACTATAAGTAGCACACCATAACTTTTTGTTTGCGATTCCAAACGTGCTGCTACACTAACTGGATCTCCCAAGCAATCATAGCCAAGTTTCTTCTCACTGCCTATGTTGCCAACTAGTATTTTACCTGTGTTAACACCAGCACCTAATCCTACACGAGGCGGTAGTGGGCCTGGATCTGTTGTGTCTAATGCTGCTCGCTCTCTGCGGTCATTAAACTCCTCGCATGCTTGTATCATATCTAGTGCAGTTTGTACTGCAGTACGAGCATGATGTTCGTCATCCAATGGAGCACCATGTATGTGCATACTTGCATCGCCAATATATTTTATAATTGTGCCATCATTTTTTAACACAGGTGCAGTTATACAAGTCATGTAAGCATTAATTGTTTTAGTAAAGCCTTCGACATCTGTGCCATAACTCTCACCTAGTCCTGTAAAGTTACGCATGTCAGTCATTACACAACTTAGTACTTTTTCTTCGCCGCCCAGTTTTATAAGGCTAGGATCTTTTTGTAGTCTTTCAACAACTGTTGGATTAACATATGTGCCAAACTGTGCTTTGATCTGTTGCTTTAGTTGGAACTCTCTAACAAAACGTGAAAACACTGCATGTAATCCAACTAGTATAACTGCAACTGCAGGCATTGCTGCATCCATCAAATACAAGTAGTTTTGCCAAGCGTATAACGCTCCGTAGCCCAGTCCACCTACAAATACAACAATAGCACCGCCTACAATGTAGTAGGGTGCAAAGCGGGCAAGTAGCACTAACAGTATAGTAAGGATTGCAGTAGCACTTATCTCTGCAAGGTTTGCCCAAAACGGACGCTGTATCTGATCTCCGTCTATCATTGTTTGCAGTGTAACAGCGGCAGGTATATAGTTGTATTGTGCGCCTGTTGGACTTGCTATTAGCCCGCCAATGCCATCTGCAGTGATGCCAACTATAACTGTTTTGCCCTCTACTGCACTCCAATCCTTGCTTGCTGCACTTACTGTATCAAACTGTTTGTTCCAGCGTAGCCATATTTGTGCATTTGGATCTGTGTTTACAACGGGATATCCAGGTATGCGTATCTTCTCAACTCCGCCTGCGCCTGCTTTGATCTGATAACTAGGTGCATTTGTTGCTACCCGTATAACCTCAACTGCGAGACTAGGATATGTTTCCTCACCTACACGCATTATCAAAGGCACTCTGCGCACTACGCCATCTATCTCTGGTGCAGTGTTGACAACACCCACACCATCTGCATTTTCACCTAGCAAAGGTATAGGTCCTAGCATACCGGGCCATTCAAACAAGTAAGGCAATGGATCACCTATTTTTGCTACGCCGCGTGGTACTGCGCCGCGATTTACTTGTGTGCTGCCTACTTGTGCAATAACAACTCCGTTGCCTACAATTGTATCAACAAGTCGTTGATCGCCACCTAGTCTATCCTCTTCACTAAACAGCATAGGAAATACAATAATGCCTGCACCTGCTTCGCGTAACTTAAAAACAAATTCACTAAGCACTGTGCGTTCCCAGGGCCACTGTCCATATTTTTCAATAGTTGCTTCATCTATTTCAAGTATAGCAATGTCTTGGCTAGGCACAGGTGTGTCAGTCTGCTGTAGCAAGTCAAACTGTTTAAGTCTTAGTGTTTGCACAACACTGCTATCATCATAATGTGCAAAATTAATAGTGCGGCAGTGACAAAGGCTAATGCCCAGTGTGTAATTATTTTCATTAGATATTTTCTCCTGGCTTGATATCCTGTGCTTTTACACAGACTGCAGTGGTATCATCTTGTAATACTCGTTGCAAACTAGAACTTAATTTTATTGCACGTTCAAAACATGTTTGAAAATCTGTAAATCGTAGATCATACTCAAAACTAACTACGCTTGTAACTATTATAATGACATAGGTCATTTTAGTTTACATTCGACTTTGGTATTTTCCTTATAAAATAGTAATCCTTGTTCCAACTTTGCCTTATGATAACTACAAGTTTCTATGTCTTTAAAACTTAAATTATCAAAGTTGTATGGAACAATGCCAACTGTAATTATTATAACATATAACATTTTACTTGTAAACCTGCCCTTCGTCTTTTAACCAAACAAGTTTACAATATGCACTATATGTGTGCTGAGTTGATATTTGTTCAGCAAAATATATGCATCTTTCAATGTCATAAAAGATCATAGGATTAATAGGTTGTTTAGTCCCTGAAAGTAACACCACCAGCATGAATGCGTGTATCATTGTAGTTTGATTGAACCTCTCTCTGTATATTTCGATATTTTATTTCTTGTAATCTGCTTTTTATATCCATGCACTTTGCTTCTATTTTAGTCATTGGTATACTTGGATACTCGCTTGTGACTTCATACAACCAAGCATTGTGTATTACTAGTACAAACAGTCCAACAATTGTAACCATTGTACTAACAAAAAACATTATAATCTCGCTAACAACAATGCATTGCTTGCTTGTGCTACACTCCACGCAACCATGCCCATGAACACAACTAGACCACCAAAAGCAAGAATTGCAACCCAAATACATATTTTTTCTATTGTTTCTTCGCGTTCGCGTTTTGCTTGTAATATTGCCTCTTGTTCTCGCACACGAATCTCTGCCTGCAGTCTAACAATTTGATTCCAACTTTCTGGACCATAGTTCATATTAACAAACTGGCGTAGTTCTTGTTCCATGCGCTCTGCTTCTTTAAGTGCTGCAAACTCCTCAAATGCTTCCTCTTCGATGCTTCCGTACATTTTTTTCTTTTTCTTATTAGCACCGTCTTTGACATCTTTGATTGCACCCATCCATCGACCCATATCTCCAGCCATTGCCTCGATCTCACGCCCATGCTCAAAGCCTGCCTTAATCGCGTTAAAAGCAGTACCAGCAATAGCAATAGCACTCATAGGATCCATAGTTTACACCTCTCAGTGTATTTATAGGTGCTGTCTATAAGTTAGTGTCTACTGTTAATTTTTGCTTTGCTTGTATGACAGCGGTGTCTAATTTGACGCACACCATATCTGTGATGTCTAATTTCTTTGATAGGAGGTTTACGAGTCTCTGCAATTAGCGGACTATTGGCTGAGTAGGTTACTTTGTTTTTTTCGTCTTTGCTCATTGTTGATTCACCGTGTAAGCACAGCCGTTTGGATTAGTGCATACGCCACTCATTGTATAAGATTGTCCTGTGTTTCCTTGTTGTGTTAGGTTGATACTATAAGCAGGACCATGGTGAAGATAAGTTCATAGTAGCAGTATGACTTCCATTGCCAGTTTGCACTGCTGATATACTATTTGCGTCTCCGCTTATGTCAATGTCTATATCTTTGTTACCACCACCAACTTGTGTTCCAAACACACTGTTATAGTCTCCAGTTATGTCCACGTCTATATTGTGTGCATGGTTAGCATTTTGATTACGCTGACTCATCATTAAACCGTTGTTACTTCCTGTAATGTCAATGTCCATTGTAAGTCCGCCTGGTTCATTATTATCTGTATTAAGTGTACCTGAACTGTTTAGGAATACTCTACCATGTACTACTGCAACTGAATTTGTACTTCCTGTGACAAGTACGTCCATGTCATTTGTAACACAACTACTACCTTGCGTACAATATTGTTCTGCTGTAATAGTATTATTGCTTCCAGTTAATACTTCTGCATGCAGTTCGTTATTGTCGCCAGTCTGTGTACCTGTAATATCGTTATTGATGTGTGAATAACTGCCCCCTGATTCCAAGTGTGCAGTATTGTCACTTCCTGTTTGTGTTAGACTCATAGTGCAATCTTGACCGTGACAATCTATTACTGCTTGATTGTTATCACCTGTTTGTACTGATGTAACATTACTTTCTCCTACGTCAGCATTGTATAATCCTAGTTCGTTATTATCACCGCGTTGTGTGTATGAAAGTGTGGACGGATCATAAGTTCCTATAAATGCTTGACCTCCTATATTATTTAGAGACCCTATTTTATTATTCTCACCATCCTGCACAATGTCCATGTCAACGTCATCGCCAATTTGGTATATGTGAATATCATTAGCAATAGCAATGCTACTGCTGAATATCAATGCTATTGCCGCTGCTACTGCCCAGTTTGTAGTCATATAACTCAAAGTCTCCCTGCTTTATATTTAGTGAGTACCCATGCCTTGATTCAGATACAAGTCTATCTTATTTCCATAAGCAAAATCCTCACGCACCCAATGCCACCATGGATCTTCATCATCTTTTATTCCTGTTGTTGCATCAAAACCTGTGCCATCTGTTTTTTTAGTACTAAGCAATGTTCTGTTCTGTCTAGTAAGTTCATCCTCAAACAATCTCATTAGACTTAGATTAAGTTCGTCTAGTAAATCTGTAAGTAACGAACGTAGCATATAGTCACTCTCATCTAAGTCAGTAACCCAGATGTCTTTTATGGTATCTTGAAGTGCGTCTGCGTCTAATCCATCATATTCTAAAAAGTCAATACCCAAAAGTCTGCTAAACGTCTTTTGCGCATCATTTCTTCATACTCTTCATCTACATAAGGATTACGTTTGCGCAGTATAAGCAGTTGGTTAATACGTTCTTCAGGTAATCCAATTACATAGGGTTTGCCAGGAGGACGCATGTTGTGTGTAGTTTGTGTTGCTTGAAACGCTTGGTTAAGTATAACAAATCCTGCATCTGTTTCAACTTCAATCTCGCCTGTATAGCATTGCATATCTTCATCACAACTTGGAAGCAGTGTAATCATACTGCCTCCTAGTTCATCTACAACCATAATAAAGTCAGTACCTCGCACAGCAATAGTTGCACTGGGTGTTGAAATTTTAACATTTTGCTGATACTTTTTTGCTATTTGTCCACTAGCATAGCGCACTGTGCCCAGTGTTGCTTTGATACTTAGACTACCAACATCATTTGACGGATCATATACAAACTCGTCAATAAACAGTCTACTATGTTCTGTAATGTCAACTCGTGTGTCATCTAGGAAATCAATTTGAATCTTGCCGTTAGCAGTAACAGCAGTATCTTCCATTTTAATGCCTACACCATCTACTGCAGCAATACTGTCATTGCCACGTTCAATTGCACCACTACCTTTTACTTTTCCTATTTCACCTACTGCACCATAAGCAAGATTAGGTATTAGTAGAAGTACAAACAACCAACGCATATTAATCAGTCTGCGTTATATCTATGTCAGCGTTATCGCCAACAGTTGTAAGATTTACCATGTTATCATATACGCCGCTTTGATCAACTAATACATCGTTGCCTTTGCCTTTGACGTCTAGTATCATTGTGTGTCCAGCACTGTCACCATCGCCTGTTACATCTAAGTTAAAGGTGTTTGCTGTTCCTACAACACTGTTATTTTTATCAACTGTAACGTTTACAATTGCACTTTTACCATCAAGGTCTAGGTCCATCACTGTAGCATCATCTGTTACACTAAAGGTTACAGTTGCACTGTCTGCATCTGCACTTTCACCTATGTCAATTGTGTATGCTTGGTTATCACCTACTGCAGTTATGTTAAGTGTTACAGTCTCACAGTTACCTGCGGCTGCACTGTCACACATAAGCGCAACTGAATTACTGTCACCTGTAAATGCCCAGGTACCAGTATAGTTGTTGCCTTGTATTTGCGCTGCAATCGTGTTTGTATCACCAGTTTGTGTAATGCTAAAGGTCATGGTATCTGCTGCAGTACCTGTTGCACCCAGTATAACTGCTTGTGTGCTTGTACCTATGACGTTATTTTGCCCATCTTGAACAATGTCCAAGTCTAATGTATCACCAACTTGACTAATGTAAATGTCGTTTGCTTGTACCGATCCTATAAATCCTAGTAGTATAATACTAGCATATAAAAGTCTTTTAATCATTCCGTCTGACGGAAAAGGTTACTTTACTAAATTAAAGTTCTTGCCTTTGTTTACATAGTCCAGCCATTTTGTCCAGGCTTCCCATCTATACATTTCAGCAATATTCTTAAAACAAAGATTGTTCTTATTACATGTATTATATTCTTTAGTTGAGCTATCTACATGTAAATGTTTTTCAATTCCAACTTTCATAAACTTGCGCAGTTCTTCTGTATCTTGCACACACATCTGTAATCTTTTTAATTTCTGTATTACATATGCGTTCTACTAGTGTCGGTTTGGTTTAAGCATTGCCATATGGTAAAGGTATTACATCTTTATCTAAATTGCGTTTTTACTGTTACCTCAGGCTTTTTTTTCAATGGTACAACCTTTATCTTTGGTTTTACCTTAGGCTCTACCTTGGCTACCTCAGGTTTCTCTACTACCTTAGGCTTTTTAACAATAACTTTAGCAACTGGTTTTGCTACAACTAAGTCCTCTCTCTTTGTTCCAACTTTAGACTTAAATTTCCAAAGTCCTTTTCTCTCTCCTTCATTTATAAGTTCTACAACCCCAGCCTCTATTGCTGCTCTAACGGCGTAGTTTACAGGTTCATTGACAGAATAGCCATTTTCTGCTTCTACTAACTTAGTACCCAAGTCGAAGAACTTAAACATATCAAGTCCGCTTCTTGAGCTGGCTATTGTTTTTTCTGTAGCAACACTTAGTAATACTTTACCAGTGCTAACACTTACAATTCTCATTACAATAGTCACAGTATCAACTCTATATTCAGTTTGTGCACCAACACCTAAGTATCTTGCGCCTAATCCTCCTACAGCGATGTTACTATCATACCCGATTATTCCTCCCTCAAGAATTAATCCAGCAAACTTCATAGGTTTAAGTGGTGTAGGACCTTCGGGTAACTTTTTTTCATAAACTTCACGAGTGTTACGAATAAGTTGACGCTCTTTAACAAGATTGTCTAATCCAATACGTTCTAATACCTCAAACCAACTTCCATTACCTACATCACTAAGGGCTTTAATAACCCAAACTTCTGATCCCTGTGTAACTGCACTGCTTAAATTTGCAATACTGTCTGCGGGTTTGCGCTGTCCAGTTTTGTCTGTAAAACTATACACCGCAATGGTAATTTTCTTGCCATCTATTTCTGGAACATCTTCTAATGCTCTAGCAAGTGGTGCTTCCTGAATTCTTGGCTCTGGCGGTTGATCATAAATCTCTAAAGATTTTTGCGCAGTTGAACTGCCACAGCCTGTTAAAATCAGTGCGGTTATTATAACTAGTAATGCTTTCATTAAAAGAAAATTCCCTGCACCTGGAATAGAAATTGTTGTTGTACCATCATCTCCAACAATAGTAAGTGTAATCTCTCCTGTTGTACTGTCCTTTACCCAGGTTATAGTGCTACCTTCAATATCTGCTGTTCCAGAGTTAGCACATCCTGAGCTACAGGTCGCAAACATTGCATCAACCATTTGTTTACTCAACGTCGCGTATATACGAGATTCAACGTTTTTGACGAATTTGTTAAGAGTTGTATTCTCTAACTCTCTTGCTATTCTTGCTGCTTCTGCCCGCTTTTGATCCGCAATTTCTTCTTTACGGTTATGTTGCAGTTGCTCTGCGCTTAATACATGATTACTATATCCGTTTCCATAATGGAAAGCAGGACTTTTGTAACTCCATGTAAGTTCACTAGCACTTGCTCCAATCACGGGTAGCGTTATTAGCAAAAATAATAACACGCTCCTCATTGTCTTCTCTCCTATTATTTAGTACAAAGTGTAAATATTTTTACACCTACATTATTCTACAACCAATATACTCACGGTTATAAGTACTTATATGATTTCTGAACAAAATGAACAACAAGCATTATGGGATGCACTGAGCTACTTTGACAATCCAGAACAAATTGCTCTACCCAATGAACTAGAAGCATTGGAACGTTCGCGTATCAGAGAAGCACTTATAAGTCACAATGATAACCGCAGTAAAGCAGCATCAGAACTAGGCATAGGCAGAACACTGCTTATACACAAAATTAAAAAATATAATCTATAAAAAGAAAAACCAGCAAGTTTTGCTGGTGAATCTCATAACTAATCTTTTGACTTATACTTACCTGATTCTGCATCTCACTAACGGTGAAATCCTTCGAACCTTGTTGCAGCAGTCTTATGCCCTTTACTGAATCAGTTAGTACTTAATTTCTTGAGTATTGTATTAATTCGTTTGGTAACATAGTAGTATATTTATACTAGCACTTTACACTTGCCTTGATAAAAATGAAAGCCATCTTGTACTCTAGTTGTAAAACCGCCCTGGAGTTGTAGTGCTTTGCCTGGCTCTAAAAAGTCATCTAACAAATTAATTAGAGGATTGACACCTTCAATATAAAAGCACAGTGCCCTGTCTTGTTTTTAAACCAATAGCAGTATTGTCTGTTTCTACCATGCCGGCTTTTAGTTTTTGTAAGATAATTTACTGTAAGAGCATCTGCCCAAAAACTATTTGTTTTAGGCTTGTTGCCTTTACATTCTTTGTGTAAAATGTCTCGGGTAGTATCTTCTTGGTAAAAATCTGGCAGTCTTGCAAGCATACCTATTTCGTTAGCAAGTACGTTGTAAATATCTTCTCGTTCTAAACATGTTTGTAGATCACCACGAAAACCTGTGCTACTAAACTTGTTACTCATAGCACCAAAGAACAGTCGTTTCTGATAGTATTCTCGTATTTGTTTGGCTTGGGCATTGTAGCCTTCTAGTTCTAATGTAACAGGCAAATGTTTGTCTCTGTCAATATCCAACATCATTACACTGCCATCGCCTTCATTGCGTACTAGCGCAACTGCAATAGGATCATTTATAAATTTTACTGGATTGTTTTCAAGGTCGTCAAATAAGGATAGTAATGTCATCGTGTTGCCACCATTGTTAAAGATAAACCACAGACTCGTAGTTTTAGTTTACCAGTCTGTTCAAATACAACTATTTTAGCACGTTGTCCGCTTGTAGTTTCATATTCACAAATATAATCATCTGGTATTGCAACGCCACCTAGTGCAAGTGTAGTGTGGACACATTTTTGCAACTGCAATTTATATTCTTCATCTACCCAACTGCGAGCCAGAGCTCTGCCCAATATGTCAGGTAATTGTGATTTTACTTCTTCCCTTGTGTGAAGATCAATGTCCTCATCAACAAGTTTAAATTCATACACATATTCTACAGGTAGTTTCTTTTCATAGGGCACAACTGCATTTTTCATTTAAACTTCTTATCCACCCATTTTTTCCCAACATACATTGCACTTACTAATACTAGTAATCCTACTACTATCATTGCTTCAAGTCCTATATTTCCTGTGCTTGAATCTACTTCAATACCATCTGTAGTAACTGCAATGCGACAAGTTTCACATGAAGTACTCATTCATACACTCTGTTATGTGTGTCCTGGCAGCGAATAAATGTTGCACATTTAGGCAAGTGTTTTAGTTTTGCAGCACCAACATAAGTGCAACTACTGCGAATACCACCAAGTAAATCTTGAGTAGTTGATTCAATTGCACCCCGGTAAGGCACAAGTATCTCTCTTCCTTCACTGCTACGATACTCCTTTAATCCACCAAAGTGTTTGGTGTTTGCTGCTTCACTGCTCATTCCGTAAAACTGTACAAACTGCTTACGTTCAACCCAATCTTTCCAGTTTGTGTGATCACCAACATCTTCACGGACGACTTCACCTGTTTGATAATATTTTGTAATTACTTCGCCGCCACCTTCATCATGTCCTGCAAGCATACCACCTAGCATTACAAAGTCTGCACCGCCTGCAAATGCTTTTGCTACATCACCAGGACAAGTACAGCCGCCATCAGCAATAACATGTCCATCCAATCCGTGTGCAGCATCTGCGCATTCCATAACTGCCGATAGTTGCGGATAACCCACTCCAGTCTTAATACGAGTAGTACACACACTACCTGGGCCAATACCAACTTTAACAATGTCTGCTCCTCTTAGTAGTAACTCCTGTGTTTGATCTGCAGTTACCACATTGCCTGCAATAATAACAATCTCAGGAAACTCTTGACGCACTGTTGCTACATAATTTAAAAAGCGTTCGCTGTACCCGTTTGCTACATCAATACACAGATATTTAATCATCGGAGCACCACTGTATACTGCACGAAACTTACTAGCATCTTCTTCCATGATACCCATGCTATATGCTGTGTATTCTGCACGTTCTGGATTGTCAACAAAGAAACCTACGAGTTCTTTAATGCTATAAGTTTTGACCAAACAGGTAAACATACCTAATCTGCCCAGTGTGTCAGCCATATCCATAGTGCCTACGCCATCCATGTTTGCTGCCATGATTGGAATACGTTGAAAGTTTTGTTTGCTGTTTCTAAATGTGTGTGTACGTTCTAAGCGTACCTCTTTGCGTGAGCCCAGTGTGCTACGCTTTGGACGTAGTAATACGTTACTGTAGTCCAGTTTGAGATCATTCTCGATGTTCATAGTTACCTCGTAATTGATATATTCTATATTATACTAGAACTGTAAGGTAGTCAATTTTTAGTTTGATTCGAGTTTACTTCTAGTGGGTAGCCTTGATTTCTTGCGCTTAGTAGTACTTCAACACCTTTTTGTTCTGCAATTTCAAAAGGCAGTACTGCAACTACACTTGCACCTTCATTAATTTCAAGTGCTTTATGTTCTGCACCTTCTTCGTCATATTGGAAAATATTAGTTAAACTTTCAATAACAAATTCATATGTTGTTACATCATCATTAAGATAAATGATCTTAAAGTCTTTAGGGGGTTCAATATTAAGAACTGGTCTTATGTTTTGTTTTAGTTCTGTATCGTTCATTGTATCTCCTGATTGTGTGAGGAGCGTTGCCGCCCCTCACTCTATAGTTATATTTACTCCGCAACTTGCTCAATAGCAATTTTGCGAGGCTGTTTTTCTTCAGGAATAATACGCTCTAGCGCAATGTAGAGCATCCCATTCTCAAGTTTAGCACCATTAACAACTACATCTTCTGCAAGAGTAAAACTACGCTTAAACTTACGCTGTGCAATACCACGATGTACAAAGCGACTTGTGTCACCTTCTTCAAGTTGTGGTTCATGTGAGATTGTCATAATACCATCCGCTGTTTCAATGTCTAAGTCAGCAAGTTTTACACCTGCAAGTGCAATTTCAATTTGAAAATTGTTGCCGTCTTTAACAATGTTGTATGGAGGATATCCTGTGCTGTTTTGGTTGTTTTCAATATAGCGTTGCATGTTATGAAACACTGTATCAAAGCCCACAGCATATGGTGTTAGTTTATTGATGTCGAGTGAGGTTAATCTTGTCATTTTCGTTTCTCCTTATAATAAGCAAGATATGTTATGAGACCCATAAAGGCATCTCGGTAATATAGTGGTTAACCGTTGACCACCGCGTGTGTATTAAGTCACAACACTATTGGCCCATATAAATTATATTGACTATATATTTGGCCCTGTATCCACCGTGTAACTCCACGATGTTAAAAATATTTATCTTCTAGCGATCTTCTATTTCACGCTTTTTCTTTAACCAACGAGCTCTGCCTGCTGCTTTTGCTTTTGCACGTTTGGTACTAGGCTTTTCAAAATGCTTACGATCACGGATCTCTTGCATTACGCCTTCATCCTGCAATAGTCGCTTTAGTTTGCGCCATGCACGGGTTACATCGTTATTGCGGACTTCAACTCTGGTCCACGTTTTTCTCTTGGTTCTCTGTATGCCATTTATTAATCCATGTTATCAGCACCTCTAGGGGATCTGCTGCCTCATTTAAATTGAATCTCATATATGATTCTTTATTATTATAGTAGTATACGTTGGGTTTGTCAATAAAGAAACCTGTATAAAAACTATTATATACACAGTTAATTATCACAAGTTCACTCTGATAGTATGTAGTTGTGATCCATTCCAGTGTAGTCTCGTCAGATGTTGTATAAACAGTAACAGGCACAGCCATTCTACGGATGTTATCCATCAAAGTATCTATGTAGTCATCACATCCTATAAGAAGCACACTAGGCTGATTAGCAAAGTAGAAATCAGGTGCTGTTACTACGACGACGTTGGATTGCATTTTCAACTTCCTCTTGTTCTTGAACTGTCAGATCATCTGGATCTGTGTAACCTTTTACTACTTGATCTGTTAAATGTGCTACATAGTCGTCATTTAAATATGTATCTGTTATTTGTTTATCTAACTGCATCCAGTTAGTGCCTGTCCATCGAAAAAGTTTATTAGGTAGTGTGTCTACTCTTACAAACAGATCACCCTTTTCAGGATGTTTGGGAAATGCTATTCCAAAGTCTGCTTGTGCCGCTTTTTCAAGGTCTAGATCCGCTACAACGGCTAAGTTCTGGGCAGGGATCCTTAGTCCTTTTTTGGCTCTTCCGGTGTAATAAATTTAAGAGTTGTTTCATCTGGCTGTGCCTGTGCTTCAAGTCCTTCAGCAAACTCATCTTTTTCAACTAGTTGATATTTTTCTGCCATCTTAATAACAACTGCATCACGGCGTTCAATTTCTGCTTCTTGATCTGCAATCTTTGCAAGCAGTTCTTCAATGCGTGTTTGAAACGCACTAGCGCCTTGACTAATTTCATCTAACTGTTTTTATATGCATCACGCTCTGCTTCTGTTTCAACAACTTTGTCTACAAGTGAATCATTATCACCTTTCATTGCTGCTATTGCAGCCGCTAGTTCATCACGCTCTGCAAGTAGTCATCACGTTCTGCAACTAGTTCTGCATGTTTTGCAGGATCTACGTTAGCGAGATTTCCGTCTAGGAGTTTCTCAATCTCAGCCAATACGTCATTATGTTTTTTAAGTTCCATTTCTAGTTCCTCTATTCTTGGATCAGTAGCTCTTACTATCTTTTGTTTAGGTTTATTAAGTCCACGCTCTTGGCGCCACCAACTTATACTCATTACGCCTGCAAGTACTAAACATATTGCAAGTGGATCAAACACTGCAACAATAATAATGATTACCCAACGCACTGCTTCTTCTAGTTGGCTACGATCTGCTTCACCATATATAAGTTCTGCTATGTATTTTACAGGACCTACTTCTGCTTCAAACTGTCTGTAGTTTTTCAAATACAAACTTATCTTCACGCAGTGTATCTATAGTTGGCTGTAGTCCATCAATTTGATTCTCAAGTTCATCAATGCGTACATCAATATCCTTGTTTGAACTGCCTGCTTGTGTGTATACTTTGCAATGTTTTCATTTGCACTTGCAATAGTAGGATCTACAGTTTTGCGTATGTCTGCAATACGAGCTTCAACTTCTTTTATTTGATCTGCAAGACGATTGTTAATCTTTGTTATTTCACGTTGCACTGCACTGGCAACACTTACTTCTGCACTTTTGCTTTGTCTATATCACCTTGTAGTTTGCACGTTGACGTCGCTGTTGTTTGCGTAGTTCATTGCCTTTGGCAACCATGTCTGTTGTGCCACCAAATGCTCCTGTTTTTGCTTGTCCTTGTTTGGTGTAAGCAAGTACATCTGCATCCAGTCTATCAAGTTCTTGTTGTGCAACTGCTATTGCATCTGCACTACGACTTTGTGCATCACTAAACGTTTGTTTTGCTGTGCTACTTCTCTTTCTGCTTGTTCACGCAGTCCAGGAATCTTGTCATTCTCTGCTTTTATCTGCGGTGCTAAACTGTTACGAGCATCTTTAATACGTTCGCGCTCACGGGCAATAAGTGCATCAACTCTGCCACTAGTTTCACCTGCTTGTAGTCTAGTTATTTCTTCTGACCAACGCTGTTGCTTTGCTTGCGCTCTAGCAATCTTTTGATCAATGACTTCTGCTTGTGCAATTTGTTCTGTACCCACACTGCTTTGTTCAATATGAGACTTTGACAAGAAACCAAACACACCCATGCTTGTAATAAACATAAGCACAATTACTGCACTTGTTAGATATGTTTTAATAATAAATGGCGCACGTTTCCAGTGTATGCGTAGCCATACTGTAGCAAGTATTTTGCCAACTTCTAGCACACTGCCCATTAGTACAATAGGTAAAAATGCAGCGGCAAAAATTGCTGTGAGTCCAAGTATACTGTAGTATGCGGCAATAACGCTGATACTAATAGCAACAAGTAGTGTAAGTAATCCTAAAAACATTTGCTTATTATACTACCTTGCTAGTCCAACGTCAAGTTATTTACGACCAAGGACGACCTGCTGCGAGGTTGCCACTGTCACCTGTATTATCTGTGACTGTATCATTTACATAACGAGTAGGCAATGTTGTCACATCATAAGTGCTTCTTGCACGATAGTAAGGCTTGCTTGTGTCACCTCCGGCTGCCCGTTTTAGTTTAGCAATATTAAGAACCATTTCTTGTTGTACTTGCTTAGTTGCTTGTCCACGAGCACTTGCGACAGTTATAATATCGGTTGCTACTACACCAGCAGTTGCTAGTGTTACACTAGCGTTGGTTGTGCTATCATAGAATACGCCATTTTTTGTTATACTCACTGGGCCATAGTATGCGGCTGCGAGAGTCTCGTCACTGATAATAGCAGTGCGCAGTTGAGCAAAAGTTTGCCCGTTGTCAATAGTTAGTGCGTTATGTAGTCCTGTTAGACCTTTATATATAATTGCTATATTTGCCATACTGTATTTATATAAATATTGCTATGCTACTAATGGAAATTACAAAACCTTCTGACATGCAAAGTCTAAAACTGCGTTTAAAATTTTAGCGATTGGCTTACTCAGGGCAATCATACGCCCAAAGAAATTGCCACCGAACTTGAAAATAACATTGGTGATATAACCCGTGTTGAAATGGAACTTAGTCCCAATGTTGACAAAGGTGACATGAACGCTAGTGCCGCTTATGAACAAGATGATGATGAAGATGGTGAGATACCGTTTGAGATAACACTTGTGTTCAGCGACAAAGAAGATCGTATGACAGTTAACGATCCTAATCCACTTATCAATCGCATACTGGATATGATGAAACACGAAATGATTCATCAGAAACAAGCAAGAGCAAGAGACTTTGAAGATCATACACAGGGCAAGGATAATCGTAATATGAATTACGAATATATGAGTCGCCCAGACGAAATAGAAGCATATGCTATGAACATTGCTGATGAACTTGTGCGAAAAACAGACAAGGACAGTGCAATAGCATTACTGCGTATGGCAAACAAAACATCCCAATTCAAAGATGAAATGGGAAATTTTTTAAGTCCTGATTTGTTTGCTTATATGGGAATGTGGAACTTCGACAGCAAGCATCCTGTAATTAAACGCTTGCTGAAAAAGATTTATCAGTATATTACTGCACAGTAAGTGCAACACCTACATTAACAACATCGCCAACATTTACATTGCGCTTGCTTCTTGCAGTTACTTTGTAACCACCAGCATCTACAACAATTTCGGTATAACCTAGTACTTGCTCTGATTGACTAGTGTAACTTGTATTACAACGCTGTTCTTGACGATAACCTACAACAGTTTGACTGTTTTGTTTGTTACGCTGGCTACCAATTAAGCCACCAAGTAGTGCGCCTATTGCTCCACCATTATCAACATTCTTAGTAACATTATTACCAATCACGCCGCCAATAATAGCACCGCCAATATCAATGTTGTTGTTTAGTCCAAGTGTGCCGCCATTGCCCTGACTGCCATTTCCATAAACAGGAACCTGTACCATCTGACAAGTTTGTGTAGGAACTTGCTTAGTCACTGTTTGATACACAGGATTTGCTTCAATTACTGTGCCTTGCACTGTGTAATTTTCTGCAAATGCATTAAATGCTGTAAGACCTACTGTAATAAAAGTAACTGCAGCACCACAAAGTAATTCACGTCTCATCTGTTTTCTCCTAAAAACTTAACTTACTATTTAAATATACACTATTTTAAGTGTATGTCAACCTTTTTATTGACTTTTTACAGGACTAGCACCATCTGAGTCTTTTTGGTAGAACCATCCTGCTAAACTGTAACGCGGATGATCTGCTGTAATACTTACAGGACTTATAAAGTGTTTGTTTATGCGGTTGCCTGATAGTTCACTGACATCCATAATAGTCAGTCTATTACCAAATGGTTCAATACTATCTTTAATTGTAATTTCATCTTTGTCTAGTATACAAAGTTGCCCGCCCCATTGTGTGAGCCAGGTTTCGTTAAAATAAAATATGTATGCACACCAGCGTCTAGGATCATGATGTGCATTTAGCCAAGCAGTGTGATCATAGTAACTGTATGTTGGCTGATTAGTAAACATATTGGTAAAGCCTGTAACTTCACTTACTAGATCATGAAATGTATAATCAGGTTTGCCTATACTGTAATCTTCTGTAACAACACGATTAAAATCTGTTACTCTAGGATTATTGTGTACTTTATGATAATCTTCAGTAACCAATAAGCATAGTGAAAGTAACTAAACTCTCCTCTGCCTTCTCTATATGTGCTTGCAGACCAGCAAACTTCTCACTGTTTTGAAAGCCTGCAGGATATTTGTTATGACTGTTGCGTATGCATCCCCATACACCATATGGCATGTTAGGAACTTCCTTATATAATGCCTGGATATAGCGTTCTTCCAGAATGTTGTCTATATGACAATAGCGTTTTTCTGCAAAGTCTGCTTGTGCTTGTGCAATATTTTCTCTGTTAAACATCAGTCCCAACGATAAAAGATATGGTCATCAATTTTTGTAACCAGTGTAATTGTTTTGTTCCAGTCTGGATCAACATAGTCTGCATGATAGTGTGTTGCGCCTTCGACCAGTCCATTATACTTATTAAACACCATTATGTTAAAGGCAATATCCTGAGCCACTCGCCATGCATGATTATCTGTAGACCTAATATCATCTGCTTTGCCATCACAATACCAACTAAACTGACACATGTGCCGTTTTGGATAGTAGATACGCTCATTTTCTGGCAGATCTGGATCTCTGCGTGTTTTCCAACTCTCACGAATAGGACCTTCGTGGATTACTCCGCATACTGTGTTTGGAAAACGTGTATCCTGTACACGATTCATTACAACTCTAGCAACAGCAATTTGTCCTGCTTTGCTTTGATTGTTTGCTTCAAAGTAAATGTTTCTTGCCATGCATGCAAGTTCGTCTGGATGTACTTTTGTGCCACCATCATAAGGGGGTTTAAAGTTTGCATCTTCTTGTGCAATTGCAGCTTCAATAAAACTAACGTCAATTCCGCGGTCTTGTGCGAAAAAACCAACTGTCATACTAATAAATGCTGCTGTTGTTATGACACCAATAAACTCAAAGAACCGAAAATACTGCATCTCCAATAATTGTTTTACTATTAAAGTATACACTAGTTAAACAACCTGTCAACTGTTTTATTCTTCAACTACGCCCTCAGCAATTAACCTTGCTCTGTTAGCCATATGCTGTTCCAATAGTTCTTCTTTGCCGCCCATGTAAGGTACTGCATGTCCTTCTAGCATCATTATCTCAGTAACAGGCATAGTGCGATCCTGTGAGCATAATACACACTAAAGTCGCCTAGAATACGTCCAAACTTGCCTTTCATATCCTCGCCATCACGGGCAACCTGTGTTTTTAGCACAAGATTTGGACCACTCAATAGTTCTGTTATACGTTTTTGCTGCTAATCCAAACTTTTTTTCTACTAGATCTCTTGTACGGCTTTCCGGTGTATCAATACCCATGATACGCACACGTTCGTCTCTCATCCAGATACCAAATCCTAGATCAATATCTACGTCTACTGTGTCTCCGTCTACTACGTCGCACAGATTTGCTCTATATTCATACATCGAAAACTCTCCTCCAAAAGTTATATGCATCTATTTAACAAAAAAAAGCACCCGAAGGTGCTGTAAGTTTAATGGGTTTTTATTCGTTAAATTGCTTGGGTACTGTCAACGCCATCATATCCGGAATCATGCGCGGCATATTGGTCCTGGCCCAGTGTATTTAATCACCCTGTAAAAACTCCAGCAGTTTTTTCTCATTGTTACACATAACTGCCATAACTACTCTAGGTAAGTTTGTGTTTATTATTTCAACACTGTGTGGAATACTGCTATTGAATACAACTGGCATTGCCATGTTATATTCTGCAATAACGTTATCATCTGCGTCATGCCAACGTGTGATGTTGCCTTCAGTATGTTGAATGGGTATATTGATTTTACTAGTCAATCTAGGATCATCAGTATGTATTGGTAAACCTATTCCAATGTCATGACAAACAACAAAAGTTATTTCCGAGGGGAGTACTCTTAATTTGCTTAACCACTTAATAAGACTTGGACAATTTTTAATAATTTGTTTTGTATTTGTATCATATATCCATGGAGTACTAGGTTTTTCAACAAGTAAGGATGTATTATTTTTTAGATAATCAAGAACTTCAGATTGAATCTGCTCTAATACATCGCAATCTAAAACACAATAACACTTCATATGACTTATCTTTCTAATGCTTTGCGCAGATCTTCCATAATTTCTGCTCTTGTTTTTTTCTTAGGTGGATCTGGTGGTGGCTTTACAGTTTTTGCCATGTTACCCATGACGCCTGTGATTGCACCAAATGCATCTCCTTTTGCAATACTGTGTATTAAACTAGTAGTGCTTACTATTGGACTACATGCAACTAGAAGTGATAAGAATAAAACAAGTATTATTACTTTGATGGTGCCTTCTTTCCGCGCCAATCGCCCCATACTTCACTTGCGTTTACACGGATAAATGGTTTGTTCGTCTCATTATTATTTGGGTTAGGAATAGTAAGCATAACACGCTTGCCTCTTGCCCATGCTGCTCTTTGATTAATTACTTGCACAAATGTTTGGTTGTACTCACGTCTTTGCGCTTTGCTCCAACTAGTGCGGTTTTGGCAATGTGTGCTTTTACTTGTCTGTGTTGCTCTTGATCTTTTCTTACCCATAGTATGTTCCTCTTCGAATAAAGTGGCACTTCTGTTTCTAAGCAGTACCCGCTCACGCATACCTTTAAACTAGGCTGCTAGTGACATTTCTGCCTGATAGTTATCATTTGCGATTACTATTGTTCTTGCGTTAACCGAGCTTGCGCCGGACAACTCCACTTACCTATTAACTACCTGTCGATCCTATTTCGCCCCCATAAGCACACACCTTAATGTGTATTGGTGGAGGCGCAGGGTACCGCCCCTGGTCCAGTCTAGCGTTGAGTTTGCTTCAACATTGCAGTTTATTTATAACATAAAGAATATACCCTGTCAACATAAATAAACGAACGTCAAAAGCATATTTTTTTGACAAAATTTTTTTAGGTTGAATACCGGGAGAAAAAGGAAATGACTCAACTAATAAATCCATCAAAGTTTACAAATACCGCGGGCCTGTTAAGGTCCTTTTTTATGGACAAAGGTTTTGAAGAAGTACACACACAAAATCGTTTGTCTATACTTGCAGCATGTGAAGATCCATTTAATGTAGCAACTTACAACTATGCAGGCAATGTTTGGCCACTACCACAAACAGGCCAGATGTGGTTAGAATATGAATTGCTTACCAAGCCTTCATCGAAAGGCTTTTTTTGTGTCAGCACAAGTTACAGACAAGAACCAAATGCTATCCCAGGCAGACACGACATTATTTTCCCGATGTTTGAATTTGAAATGCCAGGCAGTGTTGATGACTTAAAAGCAATGGAATATGAACTAGTAGAATACTTGGGCTTTGGTAATCTTACAGAAAAGACCTATGGCGAATGGCAAGAACATTTTGGCATTGGTGCAGATGTTGAAATGGATGCTGACCATGAACTAGCAATGGAAGCAGAGTTTGGACAAACTATTATCACAAACTTTCCTGAACTTACAAGTCCTTTTGGAACATGGCTAGAAACGATGACGGTAACACAGCAAAGAAGATGGATGTTATCCTAGGTGGTATGGAAACTATTGGAAGTGCAGAACGCAGTTGTGATGTTGATATGATGCGTGATACATTCCACAGTATTACAGATGGTGCTTACAGTGACTACTATTCAAGTTGTTTGGTAAAGAACGTGTACAAGCAGAACTAGAAGAATTTTTACAGCATGACTTCTTCCAAAGAGTAGGTGGAGGTATTGGTTTAACAAGAATGATAGCGGCAATGGATAAAAAGCAAGAGGTTGCAATAGCCGCTTAATCAACCAGTTTGGGGTGACGAAATGGTAGACGTGGGCCGCTGTTTACGGTCTGTTTAGATATGTGTTGCAATGTATTTAAGCGTGGAGGTTCGAATCCTTCCCCCAAAGCCAATTTTAATTACGACCCATGTGCTTACAGCCGGTGTCTCTGGCTATCCAATCCATAAGTTTTAATACTCGCTTACGCAGCCTTACTAACATCTTGAAGTTGTCCTTGTAGTGGATTTGCAGGATCAACTCCTAGGAAGTTGCCCCACTCTGCATAGTAGTGACGCATTCCAACTTCATCATGTATAGTCGAGTTCTCATGTCTGCCGTGCAGTATATTTCTTGATTCAGTACCCTCACGCATTGTGGTACCTTGCCCTGCAACACCAATAAGGTCTTCGTGCAAGTTTCTGCCGAAAGGTCCCCATATACTATTGTGATGCTTTATGCGTGTTTGTCTTTCTTCGGGTGTGTCTTTTCTAAGTCCATAACCACGAAATTCTATTAGTACTTTGTTTGGTCCTAGTGGTGTTACTGAGTCACTGCGATATGCACTCCCGCGGAGGTTAAAATTGAATCCTGGGAATAGGTCAACCATGTACCACTGGTTGGGCGGCAGATTGGGAAAAGATAGTTCCCCGCGATCTTCAAATCCGTCATACTCTTCATAGTTAACAGTAAAGCTACTAACATTAACATGACCATTATCAAAAGGGATATTTTTTCTAGCGAAATATTCGTCATTAAATCCACTCACTCTATTAAAATAATGCATGAAGTCGTGATAAAATTCACTGTTTGTGTCATGCCATAATTTATAGTTAGTATCTATAACTGCTTTGTGATAATGGAAACTTCCATTTCTTCTGTGTCTATTGCATCTGCAATACAATCAAATGCACCCGCTGTCCACTCGTCTACGCTGCAGTCTGGATTATTATTTAGTGTAACCCATACCATGCCACCATGGTAAACTTCACAGTGTAGTTCTTTGCCAGCGGCTTCGTTACTAGCCATGTTGCCTGCTACACTTGTAATATTATCTCCAAGGTATGCTTTTACACCATTGCCTGTGTTCCAAGCAACTACACGCTGTCCTGCAATCTGACTTGTGCGGAAGTCACCTTGGTTATACATCTCACTGATGTGACACATAGGCACCCAAACTTTACTAAAGATGTGTTCTTGTTCTTGTTCATATAGGTAATGACTGTTATAAGCATCACTGCTAATGTGTTCTACTTTAGGTGTTGCAAGCCAATTTTTATGATTACGCGGTGCCATGTTTATCTCCTGTGTATGTAATATTTACATATTATACACTAGGAGATAAAAATTGTAAAACTATTGACTAATAGGCACAGCGTATTATTTCAATCCTTGCGGATCAATAGTAAAGTCATAGGTCATAATCACCGTCATTTGTTTCACCACTGCGCTCGCTTTTGTATTTGCCTATTTGTTGATTTATGCCTTTGTCAGTACGACCTTTAGCACGTTGCATTTGTTTTTATTTTCATCAGTTGAAGGTATACTGTAGTTCTTTGGCATCATACGTTCTGGCTCTAGCACCCATACATACAATTCTGATCCGTCGCCATTTTCAATATGATTAAGATACATGCTATCTTCTGGAATAGTTTGTTTTACAGGATATCCCAGCATTGTAGTAATAGTGTTATACCCACTAAATGCACAAAACAATGCAACAGGAATCACTATAAACATTATCATAGCATTGCGATAAAATGCACTCCAATGCCAAGCACTATAATGTTAGCACTAGCATACTTGCAAAGAATGGAAGTAAATTAAAATCAAACATTACTTACCATAACGATTATACCTTCCTAGTCCACTTGTTCCTTTTTAGTAATAAAGTCACTTGGGTTATTGTTATGTCCGAGGTAGGCATGATCCTCGCCAACATTAAATCTAACCAAACTTAGTGTTTGTGCTGTTTCAATATAGGGCACTCTGGCAAAATATGTTTCTACATACGGATTAATTTTAATAACAGTTATTTCTATCATACCTGGCAAGTCCTGTCTTGCTGTTCCTTCTACCATAGTAAATTTTCTGTTATACACATGTGCCATTACCTCATACTCACCTTCTATTGTGCCGCGTAGTGTTAGCACTTCTCTATTAAGATGAATTATCTCTTGTTGGTTGCCTTTAACATATACATCATTACTATAACCCAAGTCATCTTTTTCTAAATGCATCAAGCCCTGGCTTTTGCGCAAAAAACTTACAACGTTACCTGCTGGATCTTTATCCATAAATCAATGTCATCATTGTAATCATGATTCCATTCAATTGTGACCATGTATTCTGCTTTTTTAATTACATCGCCTTTTTTAGCAACAGGGTTAATAAGAATAAACGCAATCACAAACAGATACACAAATCCAATTACAAGATTGAATAGCAAGTCTGTAAAGCCTATACTGCTTTTGTACTTTAGTTTGTTATCTAGATTCGACATTTACTAACTGCACCTTAAGTATTTGGCTACACACCATTCCTACCAGTGTAGTGTACAGCGCAGTACTCATGCCTATTGCCATGTCTGTGAGTGCAGTTTTACACTGCCTGTGTCTGATATGTTTAGACTTTCAAAACTGCCGCCCAGCATTAGAATAAATCCGATCACTGTGCCTATCATGCCCAGTGCAAGTAGTAGTTCAGTTATGAACCAACCTATGTTTGTTCCTGCTTCAACTGATTTGCCTCGACTTCTCTTGTAAGTTAGCCAACCTACAAACATGCTGCCTGTAAAGAAAACACCTAGAATCACAAAACTAAGTCGTGTAATATCCTTTGCAATTAATGCATCGATAAAACCAAAACTATAGGCGGTAAACAGTGCTGCACAACTTGTACAGAACAGTAACCACCACCTTAAAAACATACTCATGTCGGTGATTCCTCAGTTATTTGTATTTATCGGGTAAATACTACTACTATGGACATATTAACTGTTACAAAACAACGCATCCAAAAGTTTAAAGAATGGTGGACAGTGGATCATGTAGTTGATTTACTTGTTGATGTTGCATTGTTATTCTATGATGTTATTGCAAGTCCTGTGCTTATAGTTGTAAGGACTGTGCGTTATTTTATAGGCGAATGGGTTGTTGATAAAATTAAAAACTGTATTAAAGGTATTATACATTACTTCCAACGCAAACGTGCATACAGATTAGAACATGGACATGGACTATTTCGTACCTATTGGTTTTTATTTTTGCCCAGTCCATTTATCATAGTATTGCTTATAATGTTATTAGGTATTAGTATTGGTATTGCTGAAGACTTTGATGTAATGTTAGAATTACTAATTAGAGGTTGCCAACCTGGTGATGGTTACTGGTGCAACATTAGTTAAAAGTCTACATCCCTGCCATTAATACTGTAAGTGCTTCCATTAAAACCTTGTTTAAGTTTTCTTCATCAGTCATATTTTCACTGTGTATGCGGGTCCTTGGATTGAACGGTGTGGTCTCCTCCGGTTGGGGTTTCTTTTTCAATTTTTTCGGTAAGAATTTCTCTATTAGTTTTTTCATCCTGTTTTACTTCCTCTAAACCAAATTCTGTCATTTCAAATAACATGCCATGCATATAGCGTCTTTCACCAGGTGAAAGTGCATATGGATCTTTAATTGTTAGCGTACTTCCGCACTTGGTACAAAAGCATAGTTACCAAATGCACTGGTTATTATAGTGTGTCCAAATATTCTACACATAATATTATCGACTTCTCCTAATCTAGTGTGTTGCGTCCGCCTCCCGGGCTTTGTGTACAAGTTTGTGTTTTGGACATTGAAAGTATTTGTCCATAGCAACAGTCAAATCTGCATGTCCTGTAGCACCACGTTCATATATACACATGCGTTCGTTGGTTTCAGGATCTATGTATTGTCTTTTTAATCTGCAAGTAATTGTATTACTTGTAGTAGGCGGCACTGCTTTTCGTCTACATTTCATGGGCTCAAGTCCCAATATCTTTTGTGGCCAGCGTAACGGATTGGAATCCCATAATGTACAGTGTGCTTTATCTTCACTGCCTGTGTATGTTCTACCTCTGGGTTCAGCGTGGACTTCCGTCCTTAACATCAACAACATTAATAACACTGTGCTTATGACCACAGTGTGGACAATACATTGCCTTAGGCTTATAATTTTCATGACTTGCAATACTCCACCAACCTTTACATTTGTCACATGTATAATGATGTATATACTCTACTGTTGAAATCATTCATCAAACTCCGCTCTCCAACGAATATCAAAGGTATCCGCTACTGCTTTATTTTCAAGTTCTTTTATGTATGCTCTTAGATATTCACCACCTACATCACCATCCAAAACTGCTTGATTCACTAGTCCATTTATTATTGGGCCTTTACCTCGTTCGTTAATTGTCCCACGCAATCCCTGCACAAAGTTATTAGCATTATCACTGAAGTTTGTTCTAATATCGTAGTTCATATCAATGCGGCTTTGAAAATCTTTTTCATCAAATACTTTTTTACTAATTGCACGCCAACTATCTATTGCTGTTTGAATATCTGCATTAACATTACGACGGCTCATTATTGCAGCGCATGCTGCTTCAATTTGTCCTATCTTTGCTGCCTGGAATCCTGCATAATCTGGTGGGTCACTTGGGCCGTATGTTGCACCACCGTTAGGATCAGTAATGACAAAGTCTGGACTAGAACCACTTGTAAAATTACCGTTTAATCCATTTGTTAATTCATCTAGTCTACTTTGTAATGCAGTAAGTTCTCCTGCACTGTTTAGTCTATTCATCACAGTGATATACTCTGTAGCATAGGTGCTTATAGTGATTCCACCCAAACTTCCTATAATATCAACCAGCGTAACACTGCCATATAAACCAGAGCCTCCCAGGAACTTTGCAATTAAACTATCAATATAATCACTGCGAGTAAACTGTGTAGTATTTGATATTGTAGGTAACGTTACAGGTTCTACATTATTAACATATTCAGCAAGCTCTGTAAGTGTGTCAATACGTCCTAGTTCTATTGCTTGTATAAGTTCTACAAACTCAGCCATTGTACTGAAACTAATAACATCTCGACTGTTTACAAATATCTTATCAAAGTTTGTATAATCACCTAGACTGTCCATGTCTTTTAGGTCTGTTTCTAATACTGTTTGTGCATTGCTGACTAGTTCAGGTGTAGTAACGCTGTCTAAAACTATTTGCATAATATCGTTGTAACTAGGATCTCCAAGATTATAAATGTTTACAGGATCAATGCCTACACCTGCAAGTACTGTGTCCAGTCCTGTTATAGTTAATCCACTTGCTGCACTTATTGAACCAATAACTTGTCCAGGGTTACCAAAGTTTGCAATATCTTCAATATTAAATGCACTGCCTAAATTTGACAAATCACTAGCCAATAGTTGAAAGTTTGTTACACTTGCTGAAGTAACAAGAGTACTAATGCCATTAGTGACAACTGCTTGCAAATCTGGATATCCAGTACCTAAAAAGTTAGAAACACACCGCCTGCAGGATATACTAATCCGTCAAGAGTGGGAAACTTGCCAAAATTTACACCTTGATTAAGTTTGTTTAGTGTTGGTGCTAGTTGCTCACTGTTACTAGCAAGACTTTCTGCTGCAAAAAATGTTTGCGTCATTTGTGTAGGATTATCGCCAAACATTAAATTGCCATGGGCTTTCATTCTATCAACACCAATGCCTGCTCCAACTAGGCTTGCATATGCTTCTGGAACAACGCCTGTAAATGCACCACTACCGCTAATGTCTCTGCTACATAGCGTGTCAATAGTTGTTGCATCAGCATTAGTTGCTACTCTAGCACTGGATGTTTTGGCATTATTGCTGCTTGCTGCCGCTTGCACAAGCGGAGCAATTCCTTGTGTAGCAGGACTAAATCCCTGGCCATCTGCCATTGCGCCTGCTGCCATTGTACCTAGATAACTTATAGTGCTTGAGCTTCCGTATGCCATTAATATACTATAACTTTCTTATCACCACGTGATCGTTTGTGACTACAACTATCACTGTCTTTAACTGTGTGTACGGGCTTGCCTTCTGCATGAACTGTTGAACTGCCACCAGTAACTTTTGCATTACAATGTTTGTTACATCCCGTTCGTCCACAGCATGGATGTTTGCTAACACCACTACGATAAGCAGCAAGTTCAGTGCCGCTACTTTTTACACTACCGCGGCCGCTAGTTGCTCTACCGCCACTACTATTTGTGTCACCTTTTCTTACGATTGCATATGTCATATTGTATTTATCGGTGCCTATTATATACTATGTTAATTCTGTTATAGTATAAAACTTCATCACTTCATTTGTCAAACTTTTTGCTACACGTTCAATGTCTTTAGGTGGACAATCAACTTCATATATTTCCCCTATTTTTACATCTTGAACTTCACTGAATCCCAATGTTTGTAAACTATTTGTCACTGCTTTACCAGCATTGTCTAGTATGCCAGGGTTGTAATGTGTTGTGATTCTGTATTTCATAGTTTCATACTAATGTCAAAGTCAAACTCGCCAAGTGCAGTCTTTATTTCATCCTTGCTTAGTTTAGCAAGTTCTTGAGCGCCACCTTCTACTAGCACTTTGCCATTGTGATAAATCTGTGGCATTGTGCGGTGACCTTGTTCTACTAACCAACGGCGTGTGTCGCCATCTGTTTCAATGTTTACTTCTTCATATTCAAATCCCATGTCTGTGAGTTGCTTCTTTGCTTGCACACAATATGGGCAAAAGTCTTTTGTGTATACTGTTATCATTAAAAATAATCCTTTTGTACGCCTTCTCTGTAAAGGTCTAGTGTAATACAGTGCAATCCACCATCCCAAAAGTATCTGTGACGCCATGGCACATACACTGGTTCTACTTTATGTTTCTTTAAAAATGCATTTACCTGTTCGTTATTGGCATTACTCACACAACAATGATGCTCATCGAGCATAAGCACATTTACATCAAATACAGTTTCTTCAACATATCCTACCCAATCTTGCAACCATGTTTCTACAAATTGTGTGAATTCACTATTGTCTTCTTCGCCTGCTAACCACCACTTGCCTTCATTTTTCAATTTAAGTTTCCTAAAACCTTTAACTTTTGCCCAACTTTGATCTGGCAAATAACACACATCCCACCCAGGGAATGTTTCTTCGTATGTTTGCACATCAAATAAACTTAATATGGCACCTGGCTTGATCGGATGAAAGTTTCCATCTGTATGCCCGTACATTGGTTTATATATTACTTCAAACTTATCAAAATTACTAGGCGTATTAGCAACTAATTCGTTAATATTAAAATTACCTTCCACGCCTATGATTACTTTTCCTAGCATAAAGTTGTTGCACTGGAAAAAGCCGCGACTAAAATCTAACATTTCTTGCCATACAAAATCTTCAAAAATCTTTATTTTACTATTACTTAGAAACTCATGCCAACTGGGCCAATCCACCACAGACAAGATTATATTTTTCCTCACCAGTGATCACGGGTGTGTCAAATTTATATTCTGATATTTCTCCATATTTTCTAAGTCTTTCTTCAATTGCCGGATGATCACCTTTTTCTACAAAACAATGATTTCCTAACACTAATTGAAAATCTCTTGGCTGCAATGGGCCGCGTGGATATCTATGAGGATTATCCAAGAATCTTTCGTTTGGATCCATTTCAGGTTGTATAACCTCTACACCAAAGTCTTGCAATATGGTTTTAAATCCATGTAAATCTTCTAGTGTTTCTTCACAGATTCTTTTAAGAGGAGATTCTGCTTTAGTGCTTACACCATCAAAAAACTCAGGTGTATAGTTGTTGCCCAACATACATACCTTAAGTGGATCCCATTTATTCCATATGTTATACTTAGGTAGGTTCATCAAAAATAATCCTTTTGTGTACCTTCTCTGTACAGGTCAAGTGTTATACAATGTAGTCCACCATCCCAGAAGAACCTATGTCTCCAGGGCACATATACTGGTTCTACTTTATGTTTTTTCAAAAATGCATTTACCTGTTCGTTGTTAGAATTACTAACACAACAATGATTAGCATCGAGCATAAGAACGTTAACGTCAAATACTGTCTCCTCTACATATCCAACCCAGTCACTTAACCAAGTTTCAACAAAGTGAGTAAACTCCGCATTATCTTCTTCACCTGCAAGCCACCACTTTCCTTTATTTTGATCTTTAAGTTTTATGAAACTATTAACTGAACTCCATGTTTGCTCTGGCAAGTAGCATACATCCCATCCAGGAAACGTTTTACTATATGTTTGCACATCATGTAAACTAAGTATTGCTCCTGGCTTAATTGGATGAAAGTTACCATCTGCGTGTCCTTGCAATGGCAAAAAAGTAACATCAAATGTTTCTAATACACATTCAAGCTCGGGACAATTATATTCAGGTGGATTTTCAAGAACATCATCAGTTACTCCAATGTATAATTTAGTTCCTATCATAAAACAACACGCACTGGATAGCCATTTGCCGTCGCTTTTATCTAGTAAATCTTCCCATATGCCTTGTTCAAAATACTCTTTGTTTGCGCAGTTATCCAAGTAATCATCAAAACTTGGCCAACTATCACCACGCATATTATCATAATGGCTTTTATTACTAAAAAAGGGTTGTTTAAATGTGGGCTCAGATACGCTGCTATACTCTGATAATTTTTTATATATTGCTGGATGATCTCCACTATTACTAAAACATTTGTTGCCCAATACTAATTGATAATCTCTAGGCTGCAGTGGTCCTCTTGGGTATACATACTGATTGTCCAAGAATCTTTCGTTTGGATCCATTTCAGGTTGTATAACTTCAACTCCAAACTGCTTTAATGTTTCTTTGTATCCCTGTAAGTCTTCCAGCGTTTCCTCACATATACGCTTTAATGGATCTCCAATTTTGTCTGGTATACCATTAAAAAATTCTGGTGCATAATTATTGCCTAACATACATACCTTTAGTGGATCCCACTTGTTCCATATGTTATATTTCATTGTGCTGGCCCAAATAGTTTAAAGCCTTGTATTTCACTTTTATACGTCATATCTTCATCTATTAACATACGAGTGTAACCTCTGTCCCGGTATATTGCACATTCAGTGCGTAAACTTTTATATCCCAGTTTAAGTTTAGGATTTTCATAGTTCCATGCAAACTGCATATTCCATACACATTCTTTTGCCATACGATACATCATTGTCCATGCTACAATCTTGCCGTTATCTTTGTAAGCGATAATATCATTGTGCGGAGCAATTAGTTCTTCAGCATAAACGGGCCATACACTTTCAAACTTTTTATGTATAGCATAATGTCTATATATTTCTAACAGTGGAGCAGGGTCAATGTCTTTGCTGAGTATTTCGTATTCTACTTGTGGAGTATAGTCTGTTTGTGTTAGGTCTATGTAAGCATACAATGTCATCTACTCTGTACTGACTCCTTGTAATCTTCATCCCAGTTTTTATAGTAGTCTTTGCTTTCCAGCCAAGCACGAGCTTCTTCTAGTTTGTCTGTTGGCTGTATTAGAATAAGAGCGTATTCGCCATTGTTGAGCCAAATGCCTTGTACTTCTTCACGTTCAAAGGGATGATCTTCTAATGCAGTATAACCACGTTTACTTAGCATGAGCTTGCAATCGTCTAGTATTTCACTAAGATGTGCTGGAAGTATACCCAGAGGATCAAACCCAAGTACTACTACTTCACAACCCTTAGGCCAATGATATGTGTAATTTTCAATCTCTGCAGGTATATGTGTTTGCAGTGGAAACTTACCGTCCAAATAATGCGTTTTTACCTTCCCATCTATCCATGCTGCTTTAGCATAAGGACAAGGCGGAAGTCCGTTAAAGACTTCTGACCTAGTGCTTAATCTGTCCAGAATCCAAGATTCAATGTTAGTTTGTAGACTTTTCATGTAAGTTGTTAACCATGTTCCAATAAGGTTTTAGTAATTCATATGTATTGGGAAACGCAGTAGCATAATCCTGGTTTCTAAATATATCCTGTCTCTTAGTCCATACTATCATATGTTCTAGTTCATCCAAGTTTGCAGTTTCTAAAGTAAGATAATTTCTTATGTCAGTATCTTCGATTGTATCTATAATTTTAGTCTTTAAAAAATCCGGTAAATTAGTCATTCGATAATGATTAGGATGATCTACAATGTTAAAATGAACAGTGTTTAGTTTACTTCGTAACCAGTTTGCTGTTTTCTGATAGTCTGCAATATTAATAAGACTTACGCATTGTGTTCCTTGAAAATACCAATCTACATCTGGATAGCGATTAGGTAAGTCTAAAAACCAATCTATGTTTTGGACAGTTTTATTCCAATCACCGGGCCAGCGCAAGTATTCGAACTGTTCCTCTATGCCATCTATACTAAAGTATATCTCTACCCGTTTGAACTTACTCCATAGTCTCTCGTAATGCTTTCCTATCTGTTGCCCGTTCGTGCTGTAAAAAAGTGTTGTTTCTTTAGCTCTGTCTGCTGCTATTACTTTCTCCAATAGCACTGCATGCTTTTTATCCAGCAGTGGTTCTCCACCAAAAAAACTTATCTTTTCTACGTTTACTAAATCACTGAGCTGATAACTATCACTATTATGATAGACTTTATCTCGGACTTGTAAAAAATCGTTGCCCTTGGCGCCATAGGTTTCTGCGTAATGTGCGCCTTCAGGCCAGTATAAACTAGTATCCCAGCCGCCACATGTTCTACATGCTAGGTTACACACGTTAGTTGTTTTTATAACAAGTTCCTTGGGTCCTTGCTTCCAATTAGGATGATCAGTGCCGTACTGTGCATTAGTACGCAATCTAAGACTCTGTGCGCCTGCATCTTCTTCATCCCAGCATCGTTTGCATTCCTTTGGACGAAGGCCTGCACTAAATTTTTCACGCAATACATTTAGTTCTGGATGATGCCATCTTTCTGACTGTGGCATGTTTGCATCTACTTGAACTTCAATAGGACCAAAAGCACAGGGACTTATTTTGTCCCATGCTGTTTGCCTTGTTGAAATAAAAGGACTACTACAATAGTGCTTAGAGACTGAATCCTGAGAATGTATATTTTTCAACATCTTGTTTTGTGCCACTGACAATTTAGGCAACAGATGTTGATATAGTTTATAATGACCATGACGATCAGGATGTAGATTATCTGAGAAAAAATTACTTTCTATAAACGCATCTAATCTTGCTTTTCCAAGATCTATGTCATTTAACAATTCGTCACTCGCAGGAAATTGTTCTATAAAGGGCGAGATCCAACCACTTACAAATTCGCACATAACAGGTTCTTGTATATGCGGATTTCCATTAACTAATAAATTAGTGAAACTCTGGCATGCAATATCAAGATTAGGAAAGTCTGTTGCAAAATCAGGATACTCGAAGATAGTATCACTAGCACCACCAACTAGATACACTTTAATATTGTGTTCATCTGCTAATTCTTGCAGTCTATAGTAAGGTCTGTGTACCCAATGTTCTTTTACTTCTATATATTTCTATTTAATTCTGCATCAAGATTTGTTTCGTGTGTTTCATTATTATAGTTTGTATAGTGCCAGATTTCTCTAAAAATTCTGTTACAAAAATAATACACTCTATTCTCATGTGGATTATATGTTTCATAATAATTCACTTAGGTGTGAGGTAGTATACCTAATGGATCAAATCCTAGCACTACTACTTCACAGCCTTTGGGCCAGTGATAGGTATAGTTTTCTATCTCTGCAGGTATATGTGTAGGCAAAGGAAATTTTCCATCCAAATGATGTGTTTTTACTTTACCTTCTAACCAGGCACTTTGAGCATAAGGGCAAGGCGGAAGTCCGTTAAAAACTTCCGACTTTACACTTAGTCTTTCCTTAATCCAGGATTCAATGTTAGAGGCTAAATCCTGCGAATGTATCTTTTTCGACATCTTGTTTTGTGCCACCTATAATGTAGCTCGAGATTTCTGTTTCTTGAGGTGCAACTTGCACATCACCGCCTGCAATCCATTTAGCAGTCCACGGCAGTGGATTTGCTTGTGGCACAGTGTAAGGTGATTTTAGTCCTACTGCAAGCATACGCTTGTGTGCGATCCATTCAATGTATCCATCAAGTAGTTGCTTGTTTAGTCCAATCATACTACCATCTGCAAACAAATACTCTGCCCATTCTTTTTCTTGATCCACTGCATCAACAAACATTTGTACACACTCTTCGCGTGTTTCTTCTGCAATCTTTGCAAAGTCTGGATCATCTTTAGGCAGTATCTTAAGAAGTTGTTGTGTGCTACCCAAGTGTACATTTTCATCACGGGCAATAAACTTGATAATCTTAGCATTGCCTTCCATCTTCTTAAGTTCAGCAAACGCCCAACTACAAGCAAACGAAACGTAAAAGCGTACACCCTCAAGGATGTTTACACTCATTAATGTTTTGTACAACAATGTTTTTAATTCATATAGATCAATATTAACTGTCGTTGTTGTTTTGCGGACTGCAATAGCCTTACCATCAACGTATTCTGTTTCGCCTGTGGTTGTAATTTTATGTTCACCTTCACCTAACAAATTGTAGTACATTGACTTAGTAATAAGTTCATCATAAAGTTCTGTAATACTATCTGCACAATCTACAATCTCTTTAATGTCCATCATCTCGTCAAAGATAATACTAGGATCACTGTACACATTACGGATGATGTGTGTATAACTACGACTGTGAATTGTTTCACTAAATGTCCAAGTAGTAATCCAGTTTTCAAGTTCTGGTAAACTTGTAATAGGATTAAACGCTTCTGCTGGCGCACGACCTTGTACACTGTCAAGCAGTATTTGACGCTTGAGATTACTAGTAAACACATGACGCTCATGATCAGTCAGTTCTTTAAAGTCTTTGCTGTCTTTAAGAATATCCACTTCCTCAGGACGCCAAAAGAATCCTAACTGCTTGTCAGTAAGTTTGTCAAACTGACGATACTTTAGCGTGTCATAACGCTGCATACCTAGTTCGCCGTCAAAGAATGCCATCTTTTCTGTGTGATTGTGTTTACTTGTGTTTAATACTGCCATTTTTCTATCCTATATTGCACAACTGTCGCAATGTTCATCGTCATTATAATTTATTTCATCTGGTAATTCAAGTTGTATGCCTTCAACACGATCACTCATGTCGTCTCCACTGCCATCATATGTGTTGAAATAGTACAACTGTTTGGTTCCATATTTATATGCCATTAGCAAATGTTGCAACATTGTACTCATTGGGATCTTCTCATCCTCATAGTGTTGTGGGTTGTAACTTGTGTTTACACTAATACCCTGGTCAATGTACTTTTGTAGCACTGCCATAATCTTAAGATATCCTTCTGGGCTCTGCTGATCCCATAGTAGTTCATACTTGTTTTTCAAACGTGGATATCCAGGAACAACTTGCTTTAGCACACCATCTTTGCTTTGCTTGACACTTACAAATGCACGTGGAGGCTCTACACCATTTGTTGCATTTGATATTTGCGCACTTGTTTCGCTGGGCATAAGTGCCATTAGTGTACTGTTGCGGATACCTGTGTCTGCAAGTTGCTTGCGCAAACCTTTCCAATCCATGCGTTCTACATGCGGTACTAGTTCATCAACATCAGTCTTGTATGTTTGATTAGGAGTAATACCGTCTCCGTACTTTGTTTCATCTGTGCCCGGACACTGTCCTTGTTCTACTGCTAGATCTGCACTTGCTTTAATTAAGTAATAACTCCATGCTTCTGCGTACTCGTCAATTAGTGCAAGGTTAGGATTCTGTAGTTTGTATCATTCTTTGCTAACCAGTATGCAAGATTAATAATACCTACACCCAGAGGACGGCGTTTCATTGTGCTACGTTCTGCTGCTAGTACTGGATAGTTCTGATATGTAAGCAGTGCATCTAAGCCACGCACTGCAAGTTCACAAGGCTTTGCAAAATCTGCAGGCGTTTTAATGTTTCCCCAGTTGATAGCACTAAGCGTACACAGTGCAATCTCACCATCTGGATCGTTAAAATCGTTTAGTGGCTTTGTGGGCAAGTTAATCTCACAACACAAATTACTCTGTTTGATAGGTGCCAGTTCAGGTTTGAAACTTCCATGCTCATTGCTATGATCTACATTCTGCAAGTAGATACGTCCTGTGTTTTTGCGTTCCTCCATAAACGCTGCAAACAATTGTGCAGCAGGAATGCTTTTCTTGCGGATGCTTGTTTTACGTTCCGCTGCTTCATATAGTTCCTTGAATTTATCCTGATCTGCAAAGTAAGCATCATATAGTCCAGGCACATCTGCAGGACTAAACAGCGTGATGTTAGCACCGCTAATAAGACGTTCGTACATTAGTTTGTTGAATTGCACACCATAGTCCATATGTCGGACTCTGTTGTCGTCCGTTCCTTTATTGTTTTTAAGCACGAGCAAGTCTTCGACTTCCAAATGCCATATAGGATAGTACAGTGTAGCGGCTCCATTTCGCACGCCGCCTTGGCTGCAACTTCTAGTGGCAGATTGAAACATCTTGTAGAAGGGAATGACTCCTGTGTGGTAGGCGTCACCCGCTCTAATAGGCGAGCCCAAGGCCCGTATGGATCCGGCTCCGATGCCAATGCCGGCTTTTTGACTAACGTACTTAACGATACTGCTAGTAGTAGCATTAATACTGTCAAGGCTGTCGTCCGTTTCAATGAGAACACAGGAACTAAACTGTCTTTGTGGGGTGCGTACACCAGCCATAACTGGAGTAGGCAGGCTAATGTCAAATGTGGATATAGCATCATAGTAGTCTTTGACCCAACGCATGCGGGTCTCTTTCGGGTAGTGGGCAAACAACGTTGCAGCAATAAGTGCATATGTCATTTGTGGTGTTTCGAACATTTCGTTTGTTACACGATTTTTTACTAGATACTTGCCACGGAATTGTTCCATTGCAGCATAGGTTAAATTTTCATCACGATCATGTTTAATGAAATTGTTAATTGTTTCCCATTCATTGTCGTCGTAACTTGTTGCTAGTTCTTTGTCATAGAAACCTATTTCTACGTTACGCTCAACTAGTTTCTTGATATGCCATGGTTCAAATGTTCCATAAACCATTTTGCGCAGATGATAGTTAATGAGCCTGCCACCGACATATTGATAGCCAGGAGTCTCTTCACTGATTAAGTCTGCTGCACTTTTAATAAGTGTTTCTTGGATGTCAACACTTGACATGCCGTTGTAAAATTGTATGTGACTGCGAATTTCTACTTCACTAGCACTAACGCCTGTAATTCCTTCACACGCATAAAAAAACGACCTTGTGGAGTTTATCCAGTTCAAGGTCTTCTCTAGTGCCATCACGCTTCGTAATTTGAATGTTATTGTTCATCTTGAACCCTCTTGATATTTCTTTTTCATTTTTAGTGTGCAGTATTTACAGGCACAGACACTGTACATTTAAGACATTATAACTTATTGAAGTCTAGGACTAATAATTTTTAACTTATTGTTCTAATACTGTATTGAATTGTACCGCTTGTTCCGGTATTAGTACTTGTATATCGTAGTGTAGTGATATTTGAACTATTTGTCAAGTTAAAAGTTACTCCGGTACTGCCATTATTTTCACTGAAGTCGTCATCAATTACTTGTGCAGTTCCATCCTGTGTGATGCGTAGCACGCCTTGGCGTTTGGCTGTGCCTCTTGTGATTGTATAGTCTATTTCAACAGCATGTTCGTCGCCGCTGTTACTACTGAAACTTATTCCTAGTCCAGTACTGTTTGTTTGGTTGTCAGTAATAGTTCCCGTGGTACCAAAACGTCTACTATAGCGTCCTGCTTCTACTGCAGCATCGCCTACTGCAAATCCCTGGTGATTAACACGTTTTGTTGTGCTTGTTACATCACCGTCTGTACGCTCAAAGTCATCACCAATACTATGCTGGCCTAGTTGTGCATAGTCAATTACATGTGTGCTTGCATTACCAACACCCAACTCTGCATTAGCAACATCTTTAAATGTGTTAAATGCACTTGTTAGGCCAGGACCAAAGTAACCATGTATACCACGATTGTGGATGTTGTCAAATAAACTGTTAGTAATCTTTACACCACGTGGGCCATCTACACTAGGCGCACTGCCTGTTCTGGCTTCGCCAATCTTTGCACCTTTAAATGCATTGCTGAATTCACATCCACTGAATGTAATGCTACTCATATCGTTGTCTGCAACAACACCAAAGTTAGCAAGTGTAAACACACATCCTACAAAATTTACATGTTCTGTTTCGCGAGTAGCACTAGATTCTAATTTTACCGCTGCTTGGCTGTTACCCACTACGCCTGGTATTGTTGAGTTAAAACCTTGGAAACGACTGTTAGCAATAGTAACATTCTGTGCTTGGTTAATTACAAGACCATCAACTGTGTCTACACTTGCCCAAAAAGTCATTCCATCAATATGCACGTTTCCTGGAACAGTTGCGCCGCCTGATCCTACACTGCCGTCAATTTGCTGTATACTATCACTTGTCATTGCAACTGCATCTCTGGCCGCATTAGTTGCTTTTATTATGCTACTGTTATGTCCGTCACCTACTAGTTTGGCAAATGTGGGAATCTTTATTACATCAGTAACAATGTATGTGCCTGCAGGAAAAAATAACGCTCTACGAATTTCTGTGTTTGTTGCACGACTAAACAACTGAAATAGTGCTCTGTTAATCGCTGCAGTATCATCAGTGGTACCATCACCTTTAGCGCCAAAGTCTTTAACACTTGCATGGTCATCATACTTTTGTTGCATAGTGCGTGTAACTGGACTTGCTGCACTTACACCTGTTGTAGCATTGTATCCTGCGGCAGCGCCTTTATATGTGTAGGTGTCTGCGCTATCAAGCAAATCGCTACTTGCTGTTAGTAGTTCAATGTTCTCAATCTGTGGAGCGTCTGTACCGCCGTTACCAATGTAAATTCTGCGTGTATCCACTGCAAGACCAATCTCACCCACTGCTAGTTGTGGTAAGTTATCAGCAACGCCTCTACGATGTTGAATTCTTGAGATTTGCACGATCGCCATGTTAGTATACTCCTACAATAATATAGTGTATTTATGCTTGCTCATAGTACTGAGCAACTCTGTCAAACCATATATTACTGTAGTGATCAAATGCAGAACCTTCCAGTATCCATTCTTGGTATTGATAGTCTTTACTACACATTAGAATAACACCTTTGTTAATACTAGTCTCAAACATGTTGTTGTGTGCATGTGCATAGGCACATAGTTGTAGAAAGTAATCCTCTACCCATTCAGTTCGCTTTGGCTTATTGGTTTGTTTAAAGTCCATGATTGCAGGAGCACCATCATGTACACCAACTAGGTCAGTAGTGCCTGCATATAGTCCACTGTAGTAAAGAGGCACTTCTGTTCCCCAGTACTCATCAGCATTTTTAAGTCCATGCTCTAATATGAGACTTGCCATTTTTGTGACTTTGTTGACTGTAAGGATTGCTACCTGGCTCTCCGATCTCTCCAGTCATAACATAGTCCTCAAGCCACTTGTGTAAGCGTGTACCTCTGCCTGCTGCCTCTGTAACAATCTGTTGTGCTTTGGCTTCGCCTACACGCTTCTTCCAATTGTTCAGTGCTTGCATTTTTTCCTTGGACTTTGTCTTGTCAAGGATTGTTGTAACACTAGGCACAGCGTTTCCGTCAGGAGTTGCATAGTGCCTCTTGCCTTCAATTGTTTTTCTGTTTATGGGTTTATAGTCGTATCTGTTAATAAGCATACACTTATTATACTATACTACCAAGTGATATACCAATAAAAATATGTACCGCTAGAGCTTTTTCTTGCGATGGTATAACCCTTGTTCTCAAAATGTGCAATAACTTCATTCATCTGTTCTGTTTTAACAGCGTCAGTGATTGTGCCTTGATATGTTTTGTAATAGTTTTTGACCGTCTGTGTCATTGTCGGTCATTGGGCTACCTGTAATAGTGGTGCCTTGGATAGTAACTGTTGAGGTGTCACTAATGGTTGCTGCAAACGCACTGGTTGCAATAGCATCTAACACAGCAATTTCCATAATACTAATTTGCTGTGCTAGTGTGTTATTGTTTTGCGCTCTTTCACGAGCCTGTGCGCCTGTAGGAAATATGCCATTATGCGTTCTTCTTTGCCATCTTAGTTGCTGTAGCGTAGTAAATCGCTTCGCCTTGTTCTTTACCATAGCGGTCAATAAAGTCTGACTTTGGTAGTTTCTTTTCGTAATGCTTCATCTTACGCTTTTCTGGTTTAGTAAGACTGCGCTCTTTAATCTGATCACTGCCAACTGTATCACCAATGCGCTGTGCAGTTTTAAGTCTTGCCATTTTTAATGGTGCAGCATCTGGAAAACGCTTGTCTAAACTTGTGCGATCTAATCTAAGGTCACGTTCATCGCTGCCTATTGCGTATATTTTCATATCTGTTCCAACAAGAGCATACTTCATTTTTGGTGCACCTTCTTTAAATGCTTGCCATGCTTCGTTGACACTCTCACCAGCATGCATTGCAGCCATATGCTTGCGATACTTTTCAGTACCTTTTTTGTGTGGGCTCTTACCTTCACCAATCATGTTAAACAGTCTAGGCATAAGTTTAGTAAACTTTTCAATAGTACCTACACGCTGTACAATCTTTTCTTTGTTCTCAGGGTTTACTTTATCATAGATTTGTACAAGCACACTTGCTGTGTACATGTCCACCATTTGCTTGCCGTCACCAAATGTAACTTCCATTGCACTCTTGTTGTCTACAATGTCACGCATCTGTTTCATAACATCCGTGCGTGTATCAACTTGTGTACCGTCTTTGCCAAACATTTTACTTAGGTGTGGCGGAAGTTCTGCTTCGTCAATGTTAACTTTGTCTAACACTGCTTGTAGAATGTCATCAATTGCTTTATCTGGAGCACCAAGTTTTTGTGCCATGCGAATGATTTCATTGCTGGTCTCTGGCTGCATGTCTACTATCTGATCTATAATATCCTGGTGTCTATCAAATTCAGTTAGTGTTGTTTCAACAAATTCTCTAGTTCTCATCTTAGTAGCCCTTTGTGCCATTTTTGCAACACGCTCATCATCTGGCATGTCACCTTGTGGCTCCTCGTATCCTGCGCCTTCGTCATCACTGTCGCCAACAAATGTAATCTCGTCTTTGTTGAACTGTGCAATAACATTTTTTTAGTTGAGGATTAGTATCGAAAACTGTTTTAAATCCGTCATAATCCATCATAATACCTGCGTTAGCAAGCATTTGTAGAAAGCCGTTTATGCTAAGTTTACCCTGTTTGCCACTACTACTAGCACGGGTTTGTGCAAGCATTGCTGCACTCATTATAGCATCAACACTACTATCTACTTCGTAAAATCTCATTACTGAGTAAAGCCCATTACGCCACTGCGTCCTAGCATGTCTTTAAGTTCTGCTAGTTCTGCATCACCGTTTGAATTTTCAATTGGTGCTTCTTCTACTGCAGGTGCTGCTTCTGGCTGTTCTTGTACAGGTGCTGCTTCTTCTGCAACTTCAGTCATTGCATTCAAACGATCCTGCAGTTTTCTCATATCAACTGTTGTAAACATTATGCTCTCTTTTCTCTACCTACTGGTGCTTCTTCGCCGCCCTGTGCTGCGTCTGCTGCTGCAAATTCATCTTCAATTGGCTCTTCAATTGGCTCCATGTCTGCTATATCACCTTCTGTGGCCATGCCCATTGGGTGCTGCTGGTGCCTCACCTGTTAGTATTGCATTGTCTGCTGCAACACGGTCTTGTTTCATACCTGCCATTGTAGCATTAAGTGCATCTGTCATTGTTGCTAGAAACTGATCTGCAATGTCTGAACCCATTTCATCACGGATCTTATCTGTGGTGCTAGTTCTTCATTAAGCATTTCACCTACATCTTGAATCATTGCATCATACTTGTCAACCATGCTCTTAGCAGCCATGATCAATTCACTTGATTCAACTGCACCTTCAGTTACTACACTTTCGTTTGCTTTGGCTTTTTTATCTTTAGCAGCCTTTTTCATTGACTCTTCTTTATCGCCGTCACCGTCGATGTCAATATAGTCTGGCTTTGCTTTCTTTTCAGCAATGTGTTTACTAAGTGCCTCAAGTGCAATTTTCATTTCGTAATACTTTGTACGAGTTTGACTTGCACTACCTAGTTTACTTTCGTAAATGTTCATTTGGCTACTGAGGTTCTTGTGTAGTCGCTCTGCCTTTGCTTCACTTAGATTATCCAAGTCCAGTGCATATCCAAATACACGTTTTGCTAGTTTGTTTACTTTTTCTGCATTTGGAGCAGGTACGAGTTCGTTAAGGTTCATGGTTCTTCCCTTTAAATATATAGTGTATTTATGTAACTGATATAGTTTTTAGAAGTTGTGTGAGTGCAGCATCAGCTTCATGTAAGTAGGGCATGTCAGCACTAATACGGTGACTCATAATATTTTTGCGCATTTGGTTAGTGCCACGTAGATGATAGTGATAAAAGTCTATGTCTGTTTTTACTTTTTGGAGTTTACGATCTAATTCCTTAATCGCTTTTGCTTTGATATGGTCATTGTGTAACAAGCACAGTGCATATCCAACAGCACTTTTACGTCTGTAAAAATTTTCACCTTTGCATGTCCAAGCACCATAGCGATTATCAATCACAATGTCATTTACTTTAACACTGCCATGTTCTAGTTTGCTTATTCTTATTTCGGGAACAAAGTCTAGTAAACGATCAATACGTTGATGAAGTGTTTGCTGCTTTGGAAATTGTAAAATAGATGCTGTCATCTTGCTTTTGCCTTGTTAGGATAGATTTTTCAGTTAGGCGACGTGCCACTTGTTGTTCTCTCTCACTTAAATCTCTTTTTTTCACAGGACCTTTACTCATTGTTTCAATGAGCTCCTGCTCCTCCTTGGTTACAAAAGTCTGTAGACCACTTGTAAATTCTACAAAACGCATTATCTAATACTGCTTACGTTAACGTTAACCATTGCACCTTTTGCGCCGCGAATAAGATTTGCACGTTCTGCAGGTGTAAGTTCGTCTGTAATTTCAATACCGCCATTGCCAGTCATATCAATCTTCTTGTTTGCAAGATTAAGTTTGAAAGTTATGCGTGGATCATTGGGATCACTAAGTGTAGCAGTAAAGCCCTGTATGTTCTGCAGAACATACTGTGCTTCGTTTATAGTAACGGTCTTGCCTGTTAACACGCCATACTGTGCTTCTAATATTTTCATCTACTTGCCTTGTTTAGTGCTGCTACACGTTTACTTGCTGGATTAACTCTTTTTGTTTTCTTTGCTTTGCGAGCCATTCTTGCACCCAGTCTTGCACGAGTCATTTTCATTTTAATACGCTTCTTAAGATCTGGTGCTGCAAAGCATTGTGCTGGATTACTTACTACACGACTTTTACGTCTGCCGCTGACACAACGAAACTTGCGAACAACTTTGTTGCCGCGTTTTGCCCATGTCATACCTTCAGTAAGTTCACTTAAAATCATACTGTATTTATGCTTGTATTATTTTGTTAGTAAAACAAATAGAAGTGCGCCAACTGCACTTGCTAGGACACCGATGATACCAACACCCCAGTTAATTAGTTGTCTGTTTCTGTCCTGTTTCATTGAAATCATCATGTCTTTAAGTTCAGACAGTGTTCTTTCAAACTTATCCATGCGGTTACCCAAGTTTTTTAACTCTCTATGCAAACCATTATACCTCTCAGAGCACAAGTCTACATGTGCTTCTAAAGACTCTTTTTCTAATTCCGACATAACTAATCACCTACCTTGGGGTGATGTCTAGATTATCTATTTGTTTAGTATGTGCCTAAATGTGTTTTATATGTGCCTATTATTCTAGCATCATGTATATTTATTTTATTGTGGGTGCAGGAAAAACTGTATGTTAATTAATTCACTATCTGAAGTGTGGAACACACTGGGTTTTAATTTTATAGTTTCTGTGAGATTTGGTATTACTGGCACTATATCAAATAAATCTAATAGTTTATCACAATTCAGCACATCTGCTCGTTCACTGCCTATTGCAAATATCCAGAAGCGTGTATCTGGTCTTAGCATCTCAACTACAAACTGGTGCTGCTTGCCCATGCGTTTAAATAGCTCACTACCAACAAAGTTATCGTCTGCATTATAAAAATGTTCTTCTGGAAGTTGTAGTACCACAGGCTGCGTTAGTAAGCCAAATATTTGTAGTACAGTCTCCCAGTTGCGCTGTTGATTGCGAGCTAGGCTTTCGCCTCTAGTTACACCTGTGCATGTAACGTCTATAAAACTAACACCATAAACTGCACTTGGAACCTCAAATAACACGCCCATGCTTGCCTCCGTTCAGTGGATCTTGTTCTCTAAGATATACTCCAAGTTTAATAAGTTGGTTTACATCGTCAAATAGTATTGCATCTGCACTTGTGTATCCCATGAACTTTAAACAACGCAATCTGTTACTGCCTGTTTTTAATGCCCAGATCATTCCATCTTCGCAAATTACAGGAGGATTAATGTGTGGCCATGCTTTGTTTGCACCAAACCAACTCTTATATCCACCGTTCCACCATTCAGGAGTTACTTTATAATAAAGTATAGGATACCACATGCCCTCATCTATTACTTTTGGCAGGTCACGCCAATACCAGCGATTGTCCTGATGATGACTCATCGGACTTAGTTTGTTTAGTTCTATGCTATGGATGCCAGGATGATCTTGCCAAAGGCTACTACAGTGTCTCATTATAACTGTATTTAACTCATAAAAAAAGACCCAGTAAAAACTGAGCCTTTTTATTAGTTAATGTTACCCGCTTATAGTGGGATTTGATCAAAATCAGCTAGTAGTGAACTTGTGATACCTGTTGAACCTGTACCAAAGTTTGATGCTGCTGTAAATGCACCTGAACCTTGTAGTGCAATTTGCACGTTGTCAGTTGTTCCGCCTGTAAACACGCCTGATTCTGTAAGTACACTTACGCCTGCAATACCGTGTGCATCGTTTGTGCCTGCAACATCGCCTGCTGCAAGGTAAAGTAGAGCTGCGTCTAGTTCAGCCTGTGTGATGTTTGTTTTTGCAAGGTTAATAATGCGGGTACGTGGACCTAGTCCGTTACCTGCTTTACTTACTGCGTTGTTGGTAATTTCTGCCATTTTCTTATCTCCAAATTAATGATGTGTATCTCTACACTGTATGTAATTATTTATTAAACTTATACGAATTCTAAGCCACTGCTAGTAACTGTTGAGCCGCTAACGTCTACACTGTTACTGCCAACTGCGGCACCCAGTGCGCGGATGGCTGTTTGTAGTGTTGATGTTGTCCATGCATCTTTGCCTTTGACTGCTACACTGATCTGACCAGTTGTATCTCCTTCAACTTGATACATTTCAACATTTGCTTTTGTTCCGATTAGTGTTAGAATTGCTGCAACTGATTCGCCTACGTCTAATTCGTTACGAATGTCAGCAACGTCACCTGAGACGTCTTGTACAATAATTTTAAAATAATCCATATTCATGTCATTTAAAATGACTAGCTCATCAGCACTAATTGCGCCTGCTGGTGAACCATGTGCTTTTCCGTTACCGTGTACACGAGTAATGTCTGCCATTTTCTTATCTCCTATTGGTGCAAGCCTTTGCTTGCATAGTAGTATTTATGTTAATCTACTAGTTTACCCAGTCCATAACCAGCGGCAAAACCACCTGCTGCTTTGGCCCATAATGGTAAACCTTTTTTCTGTGCTGGGATAAGTTTCTTATTCTTTATAGTTCCCATATATTGGCGGCTTATATCACTGCGGAATTTCCCATCCTGGCGTTGACTGTTTACCATTCTTGCACTTAGTCCAGTACGTTCGCCTGCACTGGTACGTCCATAGTCTGCACTAGCACGTCTTGCTTGCTTTAGGAAACTACTGCTTATCCCCAAATTCTTTTGCTGGCGCATCATAAATGTTCTATCCATTGCTGTGTTATCCCTGCCTGCAGCAATATCACGCAGGTAGCGTTTAAAACCTAGTTCATCAAAACTAACTGTACCGCCACTGGTTACACCTTTGTATTTGTTTGGATTTGCAATAATACTAGCAAGGTTGTGCAAATCAGTTGCACCTGGTTTGACACTACTAAAGTTCATAAACTTTAGTGTATCTTTTGCATACTTTTTTGCAAATGCTGGATTTTCAAAACGCATCTGTTGCAGCATGATTAGTTGTTCAAAGAAACTTTCAGCAACATCAGTTGCATCTCTACCAATTGTATCTCCAGCAGTTCGGATATATCTTGCTTCAGTAATTTCTTCTCTTATAAATTCAAATGCCATTATTTTTGCCCCACTTTGTTACTTTTGCTTTAGAGTCGCTTTTCTTAGCGGTCTTAAAGTCTTTGCCAGTATATGTATAGTCGCTACCAGCACCTGTTGTAGATGGATCTGGTTTATCATCACCTGACATTTTATCATACACATTGAGAGCTGTTTTTCCTGCAAGGGCGCCTGCTGCATATGGAAGCACTTTCTTTCCTAGTGGCGGTCCTGCTTTTTTTGCTAGTTTGCCACTGGCTGGCCCTGCCTTCTTTGCTAGTTTACCACTAGCCGGCCCTGCCTTCTTTGCTAGTTTACCAGAGGCAGCGCCTGCAGGTTTAGTAACTGTACCCTTGGATGGTTTCTTTTTAACAACATCTTTTACTTTATCTACTACTTTGCCAGCCGCTGCACCTACTTTTTGTGTGACTGTCTTAGATTGGTCTGCTGCTTTTTTAATCTTTGCTATTCCTGCTGTATCACTAGGCTTTACTGTAGTAGCCTTGCCGTCAACTCCTGCAATAGCCTTCTTGCCGGCTGCGGTTTTAACAACGCTACCTGGCTCTGGCTTTACGACTTTATCAGCAGTCTTTTTAGATGCATCAGCAACCTTTTCAGCAGCCTTTTTCGCTGCGTCTGCTTGCTTTCTTGCATTGTATATATTTTTAACAGCATTGAATGGTGTTGCGCCTAAACTTATAGTTTTTCCAACTAGTTTACCAACGCCAGCGCCTGCAACTAGTGCAAGAACATCCATGCCAACTGCTGCTTTTAGTTTATCCAGGTCTGCTTCAGTTTTTTCACTTTTATTATATGTTTGAATATCATTGTAAGTATCATATGCTTGCCATGCTGCTGTGCCAGCAGTAAGAGCCCAGCCTGCTATAACAAGTGGAGCGATTTCATCTAACTTCTGACGATCTTCACTGATAAATTCTTTTGCTCTCATCCCTTGCTCCAGGCCTTTACTGCGTCAAAGTTTTGCTTTGAAAACTCCATACGGTCAACCAATTTTACAGCACCACCCTCGCTACCAATAGCAACAAATCCTTCTGGATTTGTAACACTATATCCTGTATCCGTGCGTACCATGCTCTTAATACTGTCAACCTTGTTCAGTTTATTTATAAGCATATTCTTAAGTGCAATAATGTCTTTGTATACTGCTAGGGAACCTGCTATGCCATCCATATTATCATTTACAAATTTGTTTTGTGCGTTAATTTTATCCATGCGACTCTTTACTGCGGGTGCATCTGGATCCTGATTTTTAAGTTTGTCTATTGCTTTTTGTATATAGTCATTGTACCAGTTAACAAAATCCTGTGCAAACTCTCTTCCATCTGCAATCTGTGTATCGCCGCGTCTAATACGAGCGTTCACATACTGCATAATAAGATCTTTGTATTCACCACTAACTGCACTAAAGTCTGCAGTTTTAAGTGCGCCTGCAGCAGTATTCATAGCTCGGAGTATCTGTGCATTTTCACTCTGCGATAGGCTTGCTTTGCCGCTTAGATCTTTATAACTTGCATCGTCAAACCACACTGCTTGTTTTGTTTAGCGCACTTACATCCGCACCAAAACTTGCTTGCATGTTTGGAATACTATCACCAGTATATGTTGTATGGAATATAATACCTAAATTACTTGCGCCTATACGCTTGCCCAGTTTACTTTTTACAGGCACTGCATATGTAATAGTGTTAGGGCCAAACAAATAACATTCTTCACCATCTATATTAGCAGTTTGTAAATCGTCTTTAGTGTACATAAGGTCACCCTGTATAACATCTGTTATACCAAGTTTGCGTAGTTCACTAAATGCTATCTGCATTTTTCTATTTAGATCACCACTGGTATGAGCATCTATCTCTGCCGGAGATTTATATACTTTGCCTGTCCATGTGCCATCCTTTGTTTTGTTAAAGATACTCTTCTTTGCAACAAAGAACTTTCCATCTGCAGGATCTATACCTGTGAATATAGCAGGGGCACCGTCCCACTTTACAGTAAGGTTGCCACTGTCGCTGCCGTTTTCTAGCATATCACGCACACTGTTAATATACTGTAGCGCACTGTTGGCACCACTAGCACCTTGAAGAAATACTAGATCCTCAATGTGTTCCAGGTGTGTATTTTGCCGT